>Ga0208648_1001608_pt1 | contig 17670 bp, 17 predicted proteins | sample AntAceMetag02UKL_FD_184772 | JGI IMG/M metagenome (GOLD analysis project Ga0208648, IMG submission 184772) | Saline lake microbial communities from Ace Lake, Antarctica - Antarctic Ace Lake Metagenome 02UKL (SPAdes) (version 2) | ecosystem: Environmental > Aquatic > Non-marine Saline and...
AGCAATTCAATTATTACAAGATGCATCAAGGATGCAAAAAAAATTTAATGATCCTAAAAAAAGGTTCAGCATATTTAATGCTATTGGTAGTAGCTACTATAACTTAGGGGAATTTGACTCAACTATATATTACTACTCTTTGGCATATCAGGAAATTAGAATAGTTGGTGATGAAGATCTAATGTTGGATATTTTGATTAATACCGGAGCAGTATTTGAAGCGCAAAATATGTTTGATAAAGCCTTGAATTATTATGGTAGAGCCTTAATGTTTTCTGATTCAATTAATAATTTGTTTAGTAAGTCGACAATCTTGTACAACATGGCAGTAGTATATTACCAAATTGATGAATCAGGTTTAGCATTAAGCTTATTGTATCAATCAATGTTGATTAGAGAAGAACTTGGTACATTGAAGGGCATGACGAATAGGCTAAACCTTGTCGGAAGAATTCTTGAAGATCGAGGACAAATTGATGAAGCCATTGAGGTCCATATTCGAAGTTTAAAAATTAGCCAGGAATTAGGTGAGAATCATAAAGTTGTCAAATCACTTTTTAGTATTGGCCATAACCTGCACAAAATGCACCACTACAAAAGTGCTCTGGAATATTTGAATCAAAGCTTGGTGATTGCTAAAGAAATTGGTGTAAAGCTTGAGATTTCCCAGATTTACCGTGAGATGGCCCTGACCTTTGCTGCAAAACACAAATTGGACAGTGCGGATAAATATCTGGATTTGTATTTGATAATGCAAGATTCGCTAAATATTGATGAGGAAGCCATGAGTTCCTTTTCTGATTCTCTGGATGTCATTACTGTCACCGAAAGAAAATTAGATCAAAATGGAGAGCTAGTCTCAGTAGAGGAGTCTTCAAGAAATTCCAATATACTTCTGGTTTCTGGATTATTACCCATTACTATTTTAGTGCTTGGATTGATCATTTTTATTTTTATTATCCTTGCATTCAATATGGTGCTTTCACGGAAACTGAAAGATCGAATCAGGAAATCAGGGAAGCTTCACTAGATTCAGCGTAATTGATGACAAAACTTCAAAGTGTATTTAAAAAGTATCCTTCCGCATTTTGGTTGGCCAACACCATGGAATTGTTCGAAAGATGGGCGTGGTATGGCATGTTTATGTTGCTTGCACTTTATCTTACCAAATCAACGGATACTGGTGCCCTTGGTTTTTCGCAGGAGCAAAAAGGTTACCTGATGGGGCCGGTTGTTGCAATATTATACTTTTTACCACTCATTACCGGAGCTATCGCCGATAGGTATGGGTATAAAAATGTATTGATCCTGTCTTACCTCATCATGGCCAGTGGATATTTTTTAATGGGGTTTTTCAAAACCTACTTTTCGATTTATATCGTTTTCATGTACCTTGCTGTTGGTGCGGCGTTATTTAAACCCATCATTTCGGCAACCATTGCCAAAACTACCGATGATGAAACCTCCTCAATTGGCTTTGGGATATTTTATATGATGGTAAACATCGGTGCATTTATTGGGCCCATTGTTGCTTCAAAAGTACGTGGTTTCGACTGGCAATATGTTTTCATAACGTCTTCAATTGTGATCTTGGTAAACCTTGTGATTGTACTTTTCTTCTTCAAAGAACCCAAGCGTAAGAAATCAAACATTCCACTGGGTCAATCAATCATTCAAATTTTTAAGAATATCTGGCTGGCCGTAAGCGATTTGAAATTATTGATTTTTCTGCTTATTATCATTGGGTTCTGGTCGATGTACAACCAGCTTTTTTATACACTTCCGGTATTTATCGACCAGTGGATGGATACTTCCATTTTGTATGATGCAATCTCCGGCTTTTCACCCAAATTGGCTTCGGCGGTTGGAACTTCTAGCGGGACTATTGCCCCAGAAATGCTAACCAATATTGATGCCTTCTACATTATAATTTTTCAAATATTGGTTTCAGCATTTGTAATGAAGTTTAAGCCGCTGAATGCAATGATGTCGGGTATTTTGGTAAATGCTATTGGTTTAGCCTTAACCTTTGCAACCAATAATCCTTTCTTCCTTTTTATTTCGATATTGGTTTTTGGCTTGGGTGAAATGGCTAGTTCTCCAAAGATTACTGAATACATCGGGAAGATTGCGCCTAAAGAAAAGGTTGCTTTGTATATGGGAGCTTCCTTTTTACCAATGGCAGGTGGGAACTTTTTTGCAGGCATCCTTTCGGGTGATGTTTATGGAAGTATGTCAGATAAAATAACCCTGCTCCAGCGTGATGTTGCTGCAAAAGGTCTGGATATTCCATCCATTTCAACAGGCTTCTCTCAAAACGATTATTTGTCGAGGGCCGGGGAATTAATGGGAATGACACAAAGAGAACTAACAACTTATCTCTGGAATACTTACCATCCCGGAAACATTTGGATGGTTTTTGCGGGGATTGGTTTGGGAACTGTAATTTTATTATTCCTGTACGATAGGTTTATCCTCTCCCGGAAACCAGCATAGGATTAAAGATAATTGTTTGGCATCAGATAGTTTTTAACGTAATCCTCTACTCCTTTTTCTAAAGTAGTGAAGGGTTTTTTATATCCATTCTCTTTTACCTTTTTCATATCTGCTTCGGTAAAATACTGGTATTTGTCCCGGATATCAATTGGGGTATCAATAAATTCGATGTCCGGTTCTTTTCCCATTGCAACAAATGTTGATGTAGTAAGGTCAAGAAATGACCTGGCAGTCCCGGTCCCAAGATTGTACAGTCCTGAATTATTTGGGTTTTCCATGAAAAAATACAGAATGTCCACCACATCTTTTACATAAACAAAATCGCGCAGTTGCTTCCCATCCTCAAACTCCGGTTGATGCGATTTAAAGAGGTTCATCTTTCCTGTTTTATTTATCTGATGAAAGGCATGGAATATTACCGAAGCCATTCTTCCCTTATGAAACTCGTTGGGGCCATACACGTTAAAGAATTTAAATCCCGCCCAAAATGGTGGCGCATCCTCTTGCCTTAAAGCCCATTTATCAAAATCATTTTTTGATTCACCGTAGGGGTTCAGCGGTATTAGTTTTTCAACGATATCATGGCTGTCACTGTAGCCAAATTCACCCATGCCATATGTAGCAGCGGACGAGGCATAAATGAGTGGAATTTCATATTCTGCGCATTTCCGCCATATTTGTTTGGTATAGTTCAGGTTGAGTTTATCGAAGACCGCAACATCAAATTCGGCCGTATCTGTACGCGCACCAATATGGATTATAAAATCAATATCAGCATGGTTTTTATCTAACCAATCGAAAAAGACTTCCCTGTCAACCTTTTCTTTAAATGTTTTATTTTTAAGATTTTTATTCTTCTCTGGGTTCGAAAAATCATCAACGAGAAGTAAATCTTCGTGGCCTTCCTGGTTGAGTTTTGCAACCATCACACTGCCAATAAAGCCTGCTGCTCCTGTTACTATAATCATATTTTTTTTTGCTAAATATCTACCGACTCTTAAATCCAAAACCCAAAACCCAAAATCAATTCCTGAATTCATCTGCTGCCTCAAGAAATTTCCGGGCGATTGGTGCCGACAACATATTCAATGTGTCCATCCGTTCAGGATGCCATTGTACGGCAATTAAAAATGGTTTGTCCAAAGTATCCTTCCAGCCAATCGATTCGATAATCCCATCATTTGATACTGCCAGAACTTTAAAATCATCAGCAATCCGGTCGATGGCCTGATGGTGGTTTGTAGTCACTTTTCCATTGCTGACCCCCGAAATCTGAGATAATAAATTATTGGGCAATACTTTCACGGAGTGGCGGCAGTTTTCCCAGTCGGTACATCTGTGATGAACCAATGAATTGATATCGCTCGGGATGTCAACATACAATGTCCCTCCCATCGCTACATTTAAAATCTGTTGACCACGGCATACACCCAGGATTGGCATCTCCCTTTCCATGGCATCTTCAATCAACCAAAACTCTAATGAGTCCCTGTAAAAATCAAACTTTCCGCATCTTGCCGTATCAAACTCTTTTCCATATCTACCCGGATAAACATCCCTTCCGCCCGTCAGCAGTAAAGCAGTACATTCATCAAATACCATCTCAAGTGAATCTTTTGCTATATCATACATCACCACAATTTCAGCCTCTGGATTTACATTTTTGATCCAAGTGATGTAGTTGTCATCGTCTAAAGTGCCATAAATGAATGAAAGGGCAATTTTTGGTGGTTGATCATTGTAGTTGCATGATGTCCCAAAAAAAATAAATGCTATAAGGAGTGAAAGGAGAAGTGAGTTTGTTTTTCTTACCATGAGTTTGATGTCAAATTAATTTGAAAGCCAAAAGTAGTTTTTTAACCTGAAAAATTCATTGAATTTGTGAACTAATCAGGTTAAACAAAATCTGGATGAAAAGCTTCGGTGAGTTGCCTGTACCCTGCGGTGAAATTTGCTTCCAAATCTCTGATTACAATTTGATCAAGCTCTACTTTTATGGGTATCGAAAGCCCAAAATCCAGGATTATTCGCCTGGCTGGTTTGTTCGAAGTATTGAAAATGGATAACTGTTGTTGAAGGTGCAAGCCATAAGTATTCGCAAGTTCTGTTACACTGTCTGAATCATCAAAAGGCAGGATTACCGCTAGCCTGCCATCTGCTGATAGTAGTGATATAGAAGCTTTGAATAATTCAGTATAGGTGAGAGCTGTGTTGTGTTTTGCGAGTCTCAAATTTTCTTTTTTTGGAAGCAGGCTATTTTGAAAAAAGGGTGGGTTACTTACTATCAAATCGTATTTGGTAGCTGCTGTCATCTGATAGCTTTGAAGTGAAGTATGGTGCGAATGGAGCCGGGAAGGCCATGGTGAATTGTTGAAATTTGAAGAAGCCTCTTCAATTGAACCTTTATCTATGTCGATGGCATCAATCTTTGCCTGTGATCTCTGCGCGAGCATCAAGGCAATGATCCCGCACCCGGTACCAATGTCAAGTATTTTTTTCGTGTTGGAAACTTCAACCCAACTTCCAAGCAAAACAGCATCTGTGCCTACCTTCATGCTTGAGTTGGTATGTGAGATATTAAATTGTTTGAAGCTGAACAGATCTTTTTTGTACATTTTTTATAGATAAAAAACTTTAGATATTGTTTCATTTATGTCCACAAAAAAATAGACCTCTCATGCGCAAGCTCCTTCGAGGTGACAAAGTGCTTTGAGGTAGGGTGCAGAGGGAAACATCGGGCGCAGAGCGCCCGATGTTTCCCTCTGCATACACTCCAAATGAAGCCCTGTCTTTTCGACCACAGGGAGAAATCTGACTGTCGGCAAAGGCAAGTCTATTACCATTTGTCATCATACATTAAGGCCACTTTTTTCGGGGCTTGGAGTTCGGAATGATAAGGCATTAACTGTTTTCAAAAATTAAAAAACCCTCAGTCTTACTCCTCCAAATACAAATCAATCAGTCCCTCGGGCGCATCAATAAACAGTTGTTTTTTTTCGTGATCGATTTTTTGAAAAATATCATCAACCAATGGAATCAATATTTCCTTTCCCTGATGGTTAATTTGAAGTATCTCCTGCTCAGGCCTGTCAAGAATATCCTCAAGAAAACCAATTTTTCCATGACCCTTGTCGATTACTTCGAATCCTAAAATTTCGTGGGAATAATTTTGATCAGCTTCCGGTTCACTCGCATCTTCTCTTGCAAGATAAACCTGACAATCTACAAATTGTACTGCTTTTTCAGGAGTATCATAATCTTCAAGTAAAACCTGGATCGTTTTTGTATCCCTAACCCTTAATGATGATAAATAAAAAGGCACCAGGCCACCATCAATTTCAATAAATATCATTGAAATGTCAGCATACATATCAGCATCTTCAGCCTTAATCCTGATGGAAAGTTCGGCCGTTTTCCGATTAAACTTTCTAATCTGCCCAATCTGAATAAAATCTTTTTTTTCCATAACAAAAAAAGCCGGAGAAAAATCTGCGGATATTCCGCACCTTTTCTCCGGCTAATGGTATTAGTTGAGAGAATATTGTTATTCGCTTTTCTCTTTGCTTGGCTCTGCTGCGGCTTTCTCAGGCTTTGCTTCTGGTGCAGCTTCAGTTTTTGGAGCAACTTCAGCTTCTGGTGCAACTTCAGCTTTTGGTTCAGCTTGTGCTTCTGGTGCAGCTTCAGCTTTTGGTGCAGCTTCAGCTTTTGGTGCAGCTTGTGCTTCTGGAGTAGCTTCAACCTTTGGTGCGGCCTCCGGTTCAGCTGCTGCTTTAGCGGCATCTTGTTTTGCCCGAGCTTCGGCTACTTGTTTTTCAACGGCATCTGCACGCCTTTTAGCAATAGCAGCAGCCCTGTCTTCATTCACCTTGATTTCAGCATCCAGTTGCTTTTTCTGTTCAGCGCGATCAGCATTTTCGATTTCTTTACTAGCGTTTTCGATTTTCGCTGTTTTGGCTTCCATCCATTCCTGGAATTTTAGTTCAGCCTGTTCGGCTGATAAAGCTCCTTTGGTAACACCTTTTAAAAGGTGGTTTTTGTAAAGTACACCTCTGTACGAGAGAATGTTTTTAACGGTGTCGGTTGGCTGGGCGCCGGTTTGTAACCAATAAATCGCCCGGTCGAAATCTAAAATGATTTCGGCTGGTTTTTCAATAGGGTTGTAAGTGCCAATTTTCTCGATAAATCTTCCGTCTCGTGGTGCCCGACCATCCGCAATGACAATGTGATAAAAAGGACGTCCTTTTTTTCCATGTCTCTGCAATCTAATTTTTGTTGGCATAATCTGTTAACTTTAAATGATTTAATTTGCTTTAAAATTTTGGGGTGCAAAGATGATATTTTTTTCTCTAATAGAAAAGAAAAATAATCCTTAATGTTGATGCCCCTCAGGACCATGTACATGGCCATGCTCCAATTCTTCCGCTGAAGCTTCTCTCACATCTTTTACCTCTACATCAAAGTGCAGGGTCTGGTCGGCCAAAGGGTGGTTGCCATCGAGGGTAATTTTATCGCCATCAACTTTAAGTACAGTAAGCATTTGCACGCCTTGCTCCATCTGTGCCTGGAATTGCATACCTGCTTCAATGTTCGCACCAGGTTCAAAATTCGATTTGTCCACAGTATGGACCATCTCTTCCGATCTGTTTCCGTAACCTTTTTCGGGAGGGATGGCAACACTTAATTTTTCCTCTTTTGTTTTTCCTTCAAGAGCTTCTTCAAGTCCGGGGATGAGGTGGCCATTTCCATGTATAAAATTCAGCGGTTCCCTGCCTTCAGAAGTATCAAGAACTTGCCCGTCATCATTTTTTAATGTGTAGTCGATGCTAACTACTTTGTTTTTTTCAATTTGCATGATGGAATATTTTCGTTTTTTGAAATTCGCTGCAAAGATCAATCTTTTATTCACAAATCAAAGTAAGGTTGAAAATTGTTAGGACAGGAGGGCTAAGATGATTGGGGTGCACGACAAATTGCATTCATTTTTGAATCAACCAGAATTTATGTAGGTTTTGGCTCCAGAGGAGCCGAATATTGGTGGAAGGTATTTCGATTATAGGGAAGGGCGCCACGTAGTGGTGCGATAGATTTTCTCTTTGAGTATGAAACATCCTCCCAAAGGGGCAGGCTGCACCTCTGGCGCGGTTTCACCTGATTGTCTGAGATATTTACCAACATATGGCCCCCTCTGGGGCCAGACTAGTAGCTACGGTCTATTATGAGTTGAATCGCGGAGTATTGAGTACAATTGATCCCGGCATAAATCTTACTGTGCAATTTGTCGTGCACCCGATGATTGAACGAGTTTTGGTGATGTCAAAAAAAAAACTATAGATGTGTTGAAAGAACCAAAGCTTTCTGCTTAGAAGATAGAATATGGCCTGAGACCTTCTGAAAATTAAGATGGATTTTTTTACAACTTGTAGGAAATTCCTGTAAACCAGGAAATAGAATAAGGATGGTAGTTTATCCCCTGGCTACCTGAATTCACCGGCGAGAGCGAGTACTTGAAAGTTGGTGAAAGATTTATAGATACTTTTTTAGAAATATCGTAGGCCATTCCTATTCCCAGCACACTGTTGTAAATCATTGGTTTGATATCTTCGGTAGTCCCGGTTTGGATTTTCTCATCTTCAATGCTGAAATAGGAGCGGTTGTTCACCAAAATCCCGGGGCTCAAACCACCATTAAGGTTGATGGAGAAACGCTTGTTCAGCACCTTGTAATTTAGCACAAATGGAACTTCCAAATAGTCGAGGTTCTGGACGAATGTTCCATTTACAATGTAATCGCCGGGAATTGAATCCTTATCACTGGCAACTTGTGGGGTCAGTGCTTTTGCAAATCGTGTCGGGTTAATGGTAACCGTTCCACTTGAGGAGGCCAACTTGTACATATAATGACTATCCGGGCTATCATAGGCAACAACATCATTGTTTTCCTGGCCAATTCTTGACAAATACAATCCTGAACCAATGCTCAAACGGTCATTAAAATTATAAGCGAGACTAATTCCACCTCCGATGGTAGTTAGCCCATTTTCGTTATCATTAAAATAGGATTGATCGATATTTTCATCCGGTGCCTGAAAAGCATCGCCACTTAAATTCCTGTAAGAATAAGTAGGGGACAATTGCCCTCCGACGCTCCAATTCGGATTGGATTTAAGCTGATCTGAGGCCAGGGCTTCATCGCTATAACCATCATCACCAACCAACAAAAGGTGAAGCTGCTCCGGGGTCATCTGATCCAGTTCATCATTGGTGAACTGCGGATCGATAGTTTCAGCCATTGTTTCATCGCTAGCTTCCGTTTCTTCAAGCTTACTTTCCTCTTCTATTACAACTGCTATTTCTTCAGCCGCCACTGGTTCCTCTTTTAAAATAACCGGAGTCTTATTAATAGGGTTTTCCTTCGAAGGGACAATGCCTGTATTTAAAACTACAGTTTTCTGATCATCTTGATTTGCATTGGCTTCAAATAATTTTTGATTTTTATTTTTATCTGAATCAGATTTTGGCAATGGCAGGTTTGTGGTTTTATCAGCATCAGCTACTAATAAATGTTCCTTTTGCCCCTCATCAACGACCAACATATTTTTGTCAGTTTCTAGCAAAGCATCATTATGAAGTACATCTTTTTCTGGTTGAGGTGTTTTCCCGGAAAGGGCTGGAGCATCATCAGTTTGCTGATCGGGTATAATGGTCTCAGTTTTAGAAGCAGTAAGATTTGTTTTATCCGGGCCAAATTCTGAAAGAAGATAACCGGCACCAAAAGCAAGCAGCAACAATAACGATGCAGCGGCAAGTTTGATATAGAAGAATGCTGCCACTTTCTTGCGGGGCTGCAACTCAGCATGCAGGCGGTCCCACGCTCCGGCAGGTACACTTACTTTGTGGCCAATAAGATGGTCACTGAATAGATTGTCGATATTTTTTCTTCCGTCAGCCATTAATTTCTTTCGGCGATATGTAAAAATGTTCTTTGACTTTTTTTTGCAGCACCATTCTTGCCCGGGCCAGATTTGATTTGGAAGTACCTTCGGATATGTTTAATTTCTTGGCAATTTCTTTATGCGAATATCCTTCGAGGGCATACAAGTTAAAAACCATCCTGTACTGAGGCGTGAGCCCCTGGATCAATGTCATCAGGTCATCAGCCGAAATGTTGCTAATGATACTTTCTCTATCGACGTCCTCGACATCTTCATAATTATCATTATCCAACACATACAAAGGAGCCTTCTTCCTAAATTTTTCAAGGGCGGTGTTTATCATAATCCGCCTGACCCATCCTTTTAACGAGCCTTCAGCCTTAAACCCTTTAATGTTTTGGTAAACTTTGATAAATCCTTCGTGGAGGGTATCTTCGGCCAGGGCATGATCAGGTGAATAATAAAGGCAAACCCCGAACATTTCATCGGCAAACAGCGTGTATAAATCCTGCTGTGCCCTGCTCTTTCCTTCAATACATCCTTTTATGAGTTGCTCCTGGTCCAAACCAATAATTGAAATTGAGATTGCTGCAATACGATTGACTAAAGCAAATTTAGTCAATTCCATCAAAGAACGGTTTTAACGATTTATTATTAGATGCTTGATTAAAAAAAATGGTTGCGTTGGAAGGGAAATAAAAGTGGAGGATTGGAGCAATGGAGTAATGGAGTTTTGGATTAATGGTGTTTTGGAGCGCAATTTTGATGGCAAGATCAGTAGAAAGTGAATCACCTGGAATATACGATAATGAAAACGGAATTGAGTTAGAATAAAAAACTGGAATAAAATTTTAAAGGGCACGCAACCTTTTTTACCATGCCCTCGTCTTATTCATACAATCAACAAAAAACATTATGCAAAGCATCCGAAATCTACTCATTACCTTAAGCACCCGAGACTGGATTAACTTCAATTCGAAGTCAGCTTTTTATGTATTATTGGTTGCATTTATCATTCTGTTGCTTGCAACGGAATCTATTATCAAGCAAACTTTTGTTCCGTTATAAAAATAAAGTGTTTCAGTTTTAAGTTTTTCATGGTTTTTTTTTTGAGTTAATTAATTGGTTTGATTTTGAAACTAAGCCGCCTTCCGGGAGAAAGGCGGCTTTTTATTTACTTTGCTTTTTCCTCAGCGGCCTTGTTTTCTTTGATGTGTAGCATTCATTTACATCTGAAATCAAAAATCCCTAATCGATAATCATCAATTGGTTTTCATTGTTCTACTAATGACAAGTGTTTGTAACAAGTTGATTGTAAGGAAAAAAAATAGGTTTCTCAGTCGCTTCACTCCATCGAAATGACAAAGTTCATGACTGTCAAGTAGGAAAAGGGAAAGCGGGCGCGGAGCGCCCGCTTTCCCTTTTCCCCAATCCAATAAATTACAACTTTGTCATTTCGACCGACCCGCCAGCCAAAGCGAAGCAGCGGGCAAGGAGGGAGAAATCTGGTTTATACAACAATAAAGATTAGGATGAAAATCTAATAACTTATTGAAAAACAACAAGCAGGTCAGGAGTACTGAAGTTAATCGTGAGGTGTTGACCCCAAGTCAACAGAAAACATCACCCGTCATCCAACATCTGTCACCCAACATTTCTAATGTGGTGCCACATCCTTTTTGCAGCATGCAGGCAATTTATTGTATGCTTTATCTTCTGCAATCAAATCATCCGCATCGTAACCAATTTTGGTGATGGCTACTTTTATTTTCTCTTCATTCGTTTTTTTAGGATTGAAAGTCACTGTTATAATCTGTGATTTTAAATCTACGTCAATAGCTTTTACCCCTTTCTCAAAGGCAAGTTCCTTTTCTATTTTTTCTTTGCACATCCCGCAAACTACCGAAGATTTTATCTCGATGGTTTCGGTTTTACTTTTCTTTTCCTGGGCATTTACATTTCCGGTAAATAAAATTGCAAATGCAAAAAGCATTACTGGATTTAAATTTATATTTCGTGTTTTCATTTTGAGTTAATTTTTAAATGTTATTCGTTAGTTGATATTTGGCAACAAATCTGTCTATTAAAAAGCTTAATCAATTTGTTCATCCCCGCCAGCTGGCGGGGAATCCCAGATTGTACGCACAATTTGGCTTGCTACAATACTCGATCGCCTACAGCGAAACAGCTTCGCAGCGAGGCGAGTTCCACGTAGTGGATTCAGTATTGTAGTTTAAATTGACACAACGCCTTACTATTCCCCGTACGGGGATCGACGGATTAGTTACGTTAATTGCTATTTGTCAAATAATAAAATGCATCATCAATGACTATTCCCACCCAGGGCTGCCATCCCCTCTCTCTGCCAACCGAAACGAAGTGAAGGTTGGTTAGTCGGGGCTTGCATCCCTTTTCTATCACTGACGCTATGATTTCTTTATTCCAATTTTTTATGAATGTTATTCAGATTTCTTGCTCATCCTTCCAACTGCACAACTTACATAGGATACAACTTCTGAAGTCAGGCTATTGTGGCCTGTTTCGGGATAGCCCAATCGAGCCAGTTTTTTTAGGATATTCTCTTTTGTTTGAATGGTTTCATCAAAGCCAACATTAACTGACGAATCTTCCATACCAATTTCAACTTCAGAAACACCATTAAGTTTTGAAACTTCTTTACGGATGGTATTGGCACATCCGTGGCATTTCAGGTTTTCGATAATTATTTTTTCTTTTGTCATAACTATTTTGTTTTAGAATCCCAGGGTCGCCATCCCCTCCTGTGTCGGGGCTTGAATCCCTTCCATATGTTTTGTAAATCAAATTATGGCCACCAATGACGTGCGAAGCGCAAATGACCATCAATGACTATTTTCTATTCGATAGCAAACCGCACCCCAACATACAACTTTCTGCCCATAATAGGCCCCCAAACCATGGAGGCATCAAAATATTCCCCAAAGGGATCGTCAGCAGCAAGGATGGGATTATCCTGTTTATAGTTCAATAGGTTTTCGGCACCAACATAAACGCTCCATTTTTTGAAATACTTAGTAACCTGGGCGTTAATAATCGTGTAAGCCGGAAATGTTTCTCCTCTCTGATATTCCACCGGGTTGGATGCGGTATTCGGCAACCTGCCCCCGCCATTAAATTGGGTTGTAAAATCGAATTGCCATTTGTTTAGATTTGTGGCATACGACAAGTTTACTAAACCTTTATATTTACTAACCAATGGCTTTCGTTGAAGTTCATTGTTGGTCGTCATTTCTACATCATTGATACGGAAAGCCGCCACAAAATCCAGGTTTTTTATCAGTTCATAAGTTAGCCCTACCTGAAAACTATTTGAATACGACGTTCCATCCAAATTATAAATCCTTACCTGCTGAGCATCGGCGTCAACATCAACAATCACCTGACTAATAAAATCTGTTCTGTAAAAATCAGCACTTAACGAAAGCTGCCTTCCAAGTAAATCGAAATATTGAGTTATGCTCAACCCATAATTCCAGGCATTTTCCTGCTCAAGATTTTCTTCAGCAATTATCTGACGTGAACTTGCCAGAAGTGATATGTTTTCAGCAATCACATTGGCGGTACGGTAGCCTTTTCCTGCCGATGCTCTTAAAATGGTGTTGGGTGTGATATTGTATTTTGCATGTACCCTGGGTGTGTAAAAGGTTCCATATACATTATGGAAATCTGCCCGCATCCCCGCTATAAAAGTGAACTTATCAGGGTTTGTAAAAGTGTATTGGAAAAATACGCCCGGCACACTTTCCCTGATTGAATATGCGCTATCGTTCAGGTTTTCATCATAGTTATCAAATCGATAACTTATCCCTGTATTGTACGTATGGCGGGGATCGCCTATGTATGAAAGAAAAACAAGCTTACCAAAGTAACTATTTTCGATAGCATCATAATCGCGCAAGCCAAACATTGATTCCTGCTGGTGCCAGGTGTAAGAAGTGAGGAAACCAAGACTTGTTGCTGCCCTGTCAAAAAACATCCCGCTTTTCCAAAAAACCTGTGCCCGATCCGTTCCTATGCTTATCCCGTAAGGATTTGTAATTGTTGCATCTTCACCCTTGTTAAAATCCGTCTGACCGCCAATCCTGTCTTCATTGATGTATTGAAATCCAAACTGGGTCATAAATTTCTCGTCCATGTATTTCCAGCGGTTCAACACATTGTATTGGGTGTAAAGTGGATGATCGAGGAAACCATCACCATTGTGGTCTTCTTTCTGCTGATTGTTGCTCACATGTCCGTAAAGCATGGTGCTCCATCGATCGTTCAGCTTTACGGCCGTGTTAAAATTCCCTTCAATCCTTCCGTAAGCATCGGCAAATGCATTGAGGTATATTTTTTCGCTGTCATCAGGCTTCTTGTATTCAACATTTATCTGTCCGCTAATTGATTCATAGCCATTCACAACGGCTGCCGCACCTTTCGAAACCTGGATAGACTCCATCCAGGGACCGGGCACATACATCAGTCCAAAATTATTTGCCAAACCATAATAATTCGGGATATTTTCAGTCATCATTTGTGTGTAAATCCCTGCCAGGCCCAGCAACTGGATCTGCTTGGCACCCGTAACAGCATCGCTGTAATTTACATCCACCGAAGCGTTGGTTTCGAAACTTTCGGAAAGGTTGCAACATGCAGCTTTACAAAGTTCGGCACCAGAAATATTCTGGGTCAGGATCGGATCAACCCGCGACAAAGAAGTTCCCGCCTGACGTGCTGATATCTCAACCTCATCCAGCATTTTGTTCGAAGCAAGGATGATTTCTATATTTTCCTGATCCCCGGTAATTGCAATAGTATCCTTTTGATAGCCTACAAAACTAAACACCAGGTTTGTTTCATCATTATTCGATTCATCAGCTTCAATATGAAACTTGCCATCAACATCCGATGATGTTCCCTGCAGGTCGTGTGCCCAATAAATATTTACCCCGACAAGGGGTTCTTTCTTTCCCTTGTCATCAGTCTCAAACACTTTTCCACTTACACTTTGGGCAAAACCATAAGTCTGAAAAGTGAGTAAGATTCCAAAAATTAAAACTATTTTTCTCATAGTATCCTCAAATTTTTCGCAGACCAACTAATCCTAAAATCCGGTTGATTTGCTGTACATACTGCGCGCAACAAAACATTCCATCGGAATGAATGTGCACAATTAATAAATCTGTGGAGAATACTAAGAAAGAGGGATCTTTAAGGTATGGGTAAAAATCAGGAAAGCTCTGCCTGTGAATCCCGGCGGTAAAGAGTTGTTGATTATTGTTAAGCTTTGAAAATCATTTTTAGGGCGGGTTTCAGTATTTAAAACCTGAACAACCTTCAATAAAACCGGATAACTTTCCAATAGGATTTTTCCCGCAACATTAAATGATTCATCAAGTTTCAGGTAGCTGTGGCTCACTGTACAACAATTGTCCGTGGAGCAAATGTTGCTTTCATGCACATCCGTAATTTGTCGCATCTCGCAGCATGAAGATTCGGGAACCTTTTCATTATCACAGCAAACTTCCATCACTTCATCATCGCTACAACACTGATCAATATTTACCACCGAGACCTCCTGCACATCACAACAGCCACACTCATGGGCGTAAAGATGCAGGCCTCCTGTGATGGTAACCATCCAGACAGCAAGAAACACCGAAAATATTTTAATCAAATATTTTTTCATCTACCTATCTTGATATTTGCGAGTGCAAAGATAATGGTAATTCATTTGAAATATTTTCTTATTATTGTTAAAAATTTGTTAACCTGAATAATAAAAAGCGATATGGGCTAAAGCCCGGTAAATCAATGAGCCTTTAATCTCCGGGCTAAAGCCCGGAGTTAGTCATAATTCAGTATGTTTTCACACAGCCTGTTCAGGGGGCTTCAGGTCACGTATTTCAATCCCCGTCCGCCAGCTGGCGGAGGCTATGGATTTGATAACACTATTTATTTATGAATTAGTCAGGTTAATAGCTTTGGTTTGAATAGATTCAAATCCTTAATTTTAAGCAAATTATTGCTGATAAATGTTCAATCATTCAAATCGAAAAGCAAAATAAATTTATTAACAATTATAATTATAACAACATGGAATTTGAAATATTAAAACTTGAGGCCATCGATAATATTGGTCTCGTAACCATTAGCCGGCCTAAGGCCATGAATGCGCTCAACACGCGGTTTTTTAATGAAATGGATGCCATGATTGAAAAGATTGGCGGCATGCCCGAAATCAAAGTAATGGTCATTACCGGCGAAGGAAAGGCTTTTGTAGCCGGAGCGGATATTGCTGAAATGGTTGACAAAGACCAGCAGCAAGGATCGGAATTTTCGAGGCTTGGGCAAAACACTTTCCGCTCGCTCGAAAAAATGGAAATCCCGGTAATTGCTGCCATCAATGGTTTTGCATTGGGTGGCGGACTGGAACTGGCCATGGGCTGCGATTTTAGGATTGCCAGCACAAAGGCAAAATTTGGCCAGCCCGAAGTTAACCTTGGATTAATCCCCGGCTATGCCGGAACACAGCGCTTACCTCGCCTGGTAGGTTTGGCCGATGCACTCTACTTGTTGATGACTGCCGACATGATTGGCGCTGATGATGCCCTCCGGATTGGACTGGTGCAAAAAGTTGTTGAGCCAGAAGCTTTAATGGAAGAAACAATGAAGATTGCTAAAAACATTTCATTCAAAGGGCCACGTGCTGTGAAGTTGATTAAATCCGTTACCCGCCGTGGGATGATGATGGAATTTGAGAAGGGCTGCGAATTGGAAGCCACCGAATTTGGTTCCATCTTCGGTAAGGGCAACGAAGGCGAAACCGGGATGAAGGCGTTTTTGGGCAAAGAAAGGCCAAAGTGGTAGAGGTTGAATTTGGAGGTGTGAGGATTTGGTGATTTATGAAATCAGTGGCTTGAACATTTTGGATTGTACATATAATAACACGTTAGCAATAATTAAAAAAGAAACCCTCCAACACAAATACTGGCAAAACATAAATTTTGATAAGTGTATCTAATTAGGTACATTTGTAAAAAAAAATCGACTATGCCCACGATAGACACAATTGATGGAATTAAAATTTGTATTTACGGCGGAGAACACCGACCCCCACATTTCCACGCAATCTACAATGAATTCGAAGTCGTTTTAGAAATTGAGAGTGGTAAAATTTATGCTGGCGATTTACCTAATAGACAATTAAAAAAAGTATTTGATTGGCTAGCGGGAAATTCAGACTGGGCACAGGAAGTATTTTATGAATTAAACCCAGAATTATCATGAGAAAGACTATTAAAATGCCAAGAATATTGAAAATAAACTGGATCAATGATTTATCAGTTTCAGTTGTTTTTAATAATGGAGAATCAAGAATTATTGATTTCAGAAAAGTACTAAACAAAATTAATCTTGTTGATAACTCTCCTGCAAGAATTCTTTATGATTCTAAAGAATTTGAAAAAGTTGAATTGGAAAACAACACTTTATCTTGGAACAATGTCGACCAATACATTACGATGAAAGATAAAAAGAAAATGAAAGTTCCATACCAAATTGGAGCTGATCTATTATTGAAATATAGCCGTCCTGAAGTATCGGAATTAGATATTAAAGTTGGTCGGTTAATCAAAGAATCACGAATGTCTTTAGGTTTAACTCAGCAAGAACTGGCATTAATGAGTGGAACGTCACGAACATATATTTCAAGAATAGAACGAGACAGATCCGATATCGAACTGGGAACATTAAGAAAAATCATTGAAACTGGGTTAGGGAAAAGCCTTGAAATAAGCATAAAATAACTTAACTATTGCCAACAGCAAATCATGGCACACGGCCGGTTAGTGATTGTTTGGAAAAGTGAATGGAAAACGAAACACACATATCATTAAGAACCTTCTGGCAAGTGGGCGGCTGAGCACCCTATTTGCGGAGCTTTAGACTGTATAAAAACCTAATTTACTGATTGAAGTATTTAAGGGGTAATGCGAGAACAAGATCAAATACGTGAATGTAGCAGGCTGTAAAATAGTTATTAGACAGACTCACGTTATAGCTACAACGAGCAAGAACGAAACCTGAAAATTTATTTTGAAATAAATACCAAGCATTGGTATTTTTGTGGTAAATAAAATAAGCTATGGCTAAAAACACAACAATTTCCTCAAAAAGCGCTTTCCCGAAAGCGCTCGCTTTCGTGGGAATTTTGCTTTTTA
>Ga0208648_1001610_pt1 | contig 17662 bp, 12 predicted proteins | sample AntAceMetag02UKL_FD_184772 | JGI IMG/M metagenome (GOLD analysis project Ga0208648, IMG submission 184772) | Saline lake microbial communities from Ace Lake, Antarctica - Antarctic Ace Lake Metagenome 02UKL (SPAdes) (version 2) | ecosystem: Environmental > Aquatic > Non-marine Saline and...
AAAGATATCGTTCAGATCGAAAGCTTCTTTATGGAAGATGCAAAGATAGCCATTTTTACTGCTGGTATTACGGCGCGTGCAGCCAAAGAAGCTGTGATCAAAGCTCGCAAACGCGGGATCAGGGTCGGGCTTCTTCGACCACTTACAATCTGGCCTTTCCCGGATGCCGCAGTAAAGAAATACCTGGGAGATAAAAAGGCAATAATCGTTCCCGAATTAAATGAAGGGCAGCTCTCGCTTGAACTTAAAAGAGTGATGGGTGGAATTTGGAATTATGAAATAAGAAAGACAAAAAATATTGTGGAATTACATAAAAATTCAGGAGAACTTATCACACCCGAAGAAATTTTCCAGACTATCAGGGAGGTAAAGTAAAATGCCAAAAATTTCCCAAAAAGCAATTCATAAATACCTGAGACACGACAAAAATTTCCCTCATGTCTGGTGCCCTGGATGTAGTAATGGAATAGTACTCGGTGCTACCATCAGGGCAATCGCAGAATTGGGTTATGAAAAAGACAATATTGTAATGGTTTCCGGGATCGGATGTTCCAGCAGGATGCCGGTTTATGTGGATTTTAACACACTGCACTCTCTGCATGGACGGGCTATCGCTTATGCCACTGGTATAAAAATCGTAAAACCGGAAATGAAAGTGATCGTTATTACTGGAGATGGTGATGCAACTGCTATCGGGGGAAATCATTTCATTCATGGAGCTCGCAGGAATATCGACCTGACCGTTATCCTCATAAACAATTATATTTATGGAATGACCGGTGGACAGTATTCTCCTACAACACCATACGGAGACAGGTCAACCACAACTCCCTATGGAAATATCGATCCCACATTTGATATCTGCGATCTTGCAATCGGTGCGGGAGCTACATTTGTTGCTCGCACAACAGCTTTCCATGCAATTGAAGCACAATCTTTCATAAAACAGGCATTTGAACATAAAGGCTTTTCTCTGGTAGAGATTATCAGTGCTTGTCCTGTTATTTACGGACGCTTAAACAAAAAAGGTGATGCACCTGCTATGATGAAAAGTATGAAAGAAAATGTTCTTCCAATAAAAACGTTTGAGAAACTTACAGATGAACAGAAAAAAGGAAAGCAGAAAAGAGGAATTTTTGTTAACAAGATTCGTCCTGAATATATAGAGGAATATGATAAACTTGTTCGATCTCTTCAAGACGAGAAAGGCAGGGAATAATGACAAATGCGATATTTAAAAAAGAGATCAGATTTAGCGGAAGTGGTGGACAGGGTCTTATAACAGCAGGAATCATTCTGGCAAGGGCTGCAGTTATAGAAAAGCACAGAGTTACACAAACTCAGACTTACGGTCCCGAATCACGCGGAGGTGCCAGTCGGGCAGATGTGATAATCAGTAATGCTGAATTTTGCTACCCCGAAGCTACTCGATTTGACGTATTAATTACACTTACACAAGAAGCTTATGATAGATATTCCTGTAATTTAAAAGATAATGGAATACTGATCGCAGATAATACTTCCGTTAAAAATATCACTCTTTTGGATTCGGTAGTTTATGAGTTACCTTTTACTGATATAGCTAATCAAAAACTCGGAACCTCGCTTCCTACGAATATTATTACTCTTGCATTTCTGGTCAGGAAAACAAAAGTAGTTTCAGAAAGTTCTCTAAGACAAGCTATTAAAAATTTCATTAAACCGCATTATTTTGCTCTGAATTTAAAAGCATTGAAATTAGGTTTCAAACTGGCAGATGAATATAAATCGGATTCATGATGTTGAAGAAAGTAAATCATATTGGAATAGCGGTAAAAGATCTGGATGTTGCCATCGAATTCTATCAGAAATTAGGACTTGAAGTAGAAGCGATCGAGACAGTTGAATCTCAAAATGTGAAAGTTGCCTTTATTCCTCTGGGAGAAGTACGAATTGAACTTTTAGAAGCTACAACTGAAGATAGTCCTATTGCAAAATTTATTGATAAGAAAGGTGAGGGTATTCATCATGTGGCTTTTGGTACCGATGATCTTGTTGCAATCCTGAAACAGGCAGAATCAAAGGATATTCAACTGATCGATAAAGTGCCTCGCAAAGGTGCTCATAATGCAGAAATTGCTTTTTTGCATCCAAATTCTACCCACGGAGTTTTACTCGAACTCTGTGAAGAAAAAACCTGAATGAGTTCATTAGCTCGGACACTATTAGATCGTTTCCTAATTATCGTTGCAATTAGTTATTTATTAAATATCAAATTTCAAGCAACAAATATCAAATAAATTCCAAATTTCAAACACCAAATATTTTATCCCTTGAAATGCGAAGCCTATTTCATCAGGATCATTTTATTTATTGCTTTGGAATTTCCATTAATCTTTAATTGATAAAAATAAACACCGCTTCCAACAGGAAAATTATTATCATCTGTCCCATTCCAGATGAGTTCAAAATCTCCGGGTGAAGTATAACAATCCATCAAGATTTTGACCTTTTGCCCTTTGATGTTATAGATAATTAATTTTACTTCTCCTGATTCTAACTGGTTAAATTTAATTGTTGTTGTAGGATTAAAAGGATTGGGATAATTTGATAATTGAATATTGAAAATTGAAGATTGAATATTTTCTGCTTCTACATATTGTTCTGCTCCAAATTCATAGCAGCCCATATCTATAATTGCAGTTCCGTTATTATCTCCATCCCAAACTCGATAGTTATGCAGTAGATCCCAGGGAGGTAAATATAGACCTGTTGTATCCGGTGTGCCGCTATCTATGCAGGGGGAAAGTTCTGTTAGCTGGTAATAAAGCGGATCATATTCATCTCCACCCAGAAATTGTGGCATATCATCTATGATTCCTTCTCCCCAGATAAATTCCACACCATAAGGCTCCGGACCTGCTATGTGCAGGATGGAAGGATCTGTTCCACCCTGGATTAGACTGTGTGAAATATTTACATAAGTAGGTTCATCTCCTCGACTTGTTAGAAATAAATATGGAGAACTATTACCGGATATTATACTATTCTTTATATTAATCGTTCCACCTTGTCCTAAAGCAATTGCTGCTCCATTACTGGAATTATTATATACAATATTATTGAAAAAATTCAAAGTATCATTTTCAAGCAGATATATATTAGCTGTTGGCCATGTATCATCATAAGAATGGTTTTTTGCAAACAAGCAATTGGTTAAACTGGCATATTGCATACTGCCTATTCCAAGAGCACCACCACCGCAAGTTGGTTCATATTGATCATTTCCTATGAATATTACGTTATTTAAATTAGCTATGTTCTCCATATTATAAGTCCCTATTCCTACTGATGACATACCCCTGTTATTTATTATTTGAATATCACATAAATCAATATCCATATAATTACTATAAATTGAAGAACGACTATTACTTTCACAATTTTCTATTTTAATCTCTTTTAAATATGTATCCGAATAAGACAAAAAAAGTGAAGATTTTGTAAGATATTCTCCGGTTCTATTTCTAAAGGTGCAGGATGAAATCGAAAAATTTTCATCATACCAGGCATAAACAAAGACAGCACCTCCAACGGGCTCTTCTAAAATTGTTGTAGCTATTCCTGCTCCGATTATATTTACATAAGCTCTCATATTTAGGGCAAACTTCTCATCATTAGATTCAGGAGAATATACTCCTTCTGCCAGGTAAATATTGCGTGGATTCAAATTATCTGCTTTTATCTTTGTTAATGCCCATTGAATGGTTTTTAAAGGTTCATCTGCAGAAATACCACTGTTGTTGTCATCTCCATCCGGACTTACGTAAAGGTCGTGCTCCACTTGCTGCAACCAACCATATTCAATATCCAGGTTAATATTAGGAAACTGTGAAACAAAATTCAAATCCGGTTCCAGTACGGTTAATGTATCAACAATAATATTAATTACCTGCGTATGATTTTCTGCAATAAAAATCTCTGAATACCTTCCTGCGGAATTATTATAAATATCACATTTGTTTGTCGAATCAAAATAAATATTTGAATTTGTTGGATAAGGAGCTAATCGCAATATCAATATTCCACCTCCGCTTTGATAGGCATGATTTTCTTTTATTGTGACTGCTTCAAGATAAGCCTCTGTTGAAGAAAAAGAAATACCACCACCAGATCTAGCACTATTGTTCTTTATCAATAGATATTTTAATGATGGAGATGAAAAGTTTATAAAGATACCTCCACCCCAATTATTATACACTGTTGTTTGATTACCCGAACCGTTCTGTATAGTAAAACCCATTAAAACAGCATCATTCGTTTCATCATTTTCAAAAGTAACCACGCTTCCCTGATGGTTGCCGTCAATGATGGTGCTGTCGATGTAACATTCATTTCCGGTAGTAAGAAGAAGGCTGGCAACTGTGATGTCTTTTCCGATAAAATCTATATTTTCAAAGTATGTTCCAGGATAAACCAGAACAGTATCAGAATCAACAGAAACATTGATCCCTTCCTGGATGAAAGTGAAGCTGCCTGTGCCGTCTTGTTTCACTTCGATAGTTTCTGCAAGAAGAAGTGAAGTGAACAAAGTTAAAAGTAAAAAGTATAAAGTAAAAAGTTTTTTCATAATATTTCCTTATCAGAACTCACCCCAACCCCTCTCTTAACTTCAAGAGAGGGGCTTTAAGGATGAGACTAAATCACATAAAATGATCTTAACCAATTAAAAAGGTGTAAGACCATTCGCAAGGTTAATAAATTCTTACAACGGCATCTTATGTTCCCTCTCTTTAAGTGAAACGGGAAAGAGAGGGACAGCAGGGTGAGTTTTTATTTCAAAAGCAGCATCTTCTTAACAGCGGTCTTTCCTGAGGACCTTAGTTTATAGAAATATACACCGCTCGATGCTGACCTATTATTTTCATCTTTTCCATTCCAGGTTACATTGTAAACGCCTGCTGGTTGTGTTCCTTTAACAAGTTTTTTAACTTTCTGCCCTCTGATGTTATAAACAATCAATTCAACATTGCCATCTGTTGGAATCGAATAACTGATAGTAGTAGTCGGGTTGAACGGATTGGGATAATTTCCCGAAAGTGTAAACATTGTAGGAGATGGAGGATTGCCAAAGTAGATTGTGGTGAATTCATATGGACGTAGTTTTATTTTTGAATTAACATATTGACCTGTTTCTTTATTCAGAACTTTGTAATCTTGGGCAGGTTTGTAACTTCTTCCTCCATAGTAGAAATCGAATGTGATATCTCCGGAACCCCTGGTAGTTTCCGGTGTAAAAGCTAAGATTTGAAGAGGAAATTCTTCCACCTGGGTTGCTCCGATACATTCACCATCCATGAAAACGCCAACTTCCACAACAGTCGAATCACCTAGGCTTTCGATATTTATGGGTGAATATGTGGGTGCTTCCACATAGTAGAATCCTTCTGTCATTTCTCGCTCTTCGGGAGGAACAGGTGTTCCATCTCCATAAACGAAACTACAGGCTTCGTTTACACGAACAATATACATCTTACCATAAATTAGACCGTTGTCTGAAGAAGGTATACCGGGGCTTTCCCATGCCCAGTCTTCGCTGTAAATTGATTCTATGTGATCCCAGATATCCTGGAATGCATCTTGAATGCCCATAGATTCTTTTACGAAATAGCCAACCCAGTTTTCTCCTGCGACAAGATCTACTTGTGTATTCTCAGGCAATGTTCGTCCTAATGTGGGTATCTCAACATCACTGCTTGTCTGGAGTTTATAACCTTTAAACGAATCTAAGGTTTCTAATTGATAGCCTGACCAATCTTCACCATCCCATACTTTTTCATTTTTTTCTTGATCGAAAATCCTAAAGTAACTTGTTTGTTCTTCTACAGGGGCACAGATATAGGTGGTTTCATCTCCTTGCTGCATATAATCTCTATCTATTACTGGGACGGAGCGATAACGATAACGGTCATGTTCTGCGGTTGTCAGGTAAAAGTCGTGGGTAACAGCTCTTACTGCACCGATATCAGATGGAGTATCGTCGGGGTCGAAAGGTGAAGCGGGATCACCGGTGTCTATGCAGGGGGACATAATTGTTGTATTCCAGATGGGTTGGTAGGTTGGATCTGTACCCTCATCGGAGAGTTCTGGATCAACATTCTCTATACAATGGGATAATAATCCAACATTAGAATTTTCATTATCATTGAATAAACAATAATCAATTACTGGATCAACAGATCCACCCTGACGGGTTATTCCGTATGTATGTCCACAAATAATATTATTTACCAACTCGAAAGAACTACATTCATTTACATTTAACCAAAAACCACGCATATCAGGATTATCTATCACCGTATTATTACTTATAATGATACTATTTGCAGAGGTATTGTTCACATTTATCGCACGGAAATAACTATCTGTTTGAGGAACTGAACTATTGGCTACGATGTTATCTTCAAGTAGTAACTCATTACATTCTTGAGCACTAATTGCGATATTTGTTTCAGGTGGGCAACCTTCTGGGGAGAAACATAGTGCACTGTTTGTTATCTTATTCCCACAGATTTCAATCCTGCCACTACCAGTACAATAAATTCCACCACCATCCTGAGCCTGGCAACTATCGATTAAATTGTTTACAATTATGACTGAATTTTCAGAATTATTCTCAATGTAAATTCCACCACCATAAGTTAAATATTCATAAGACCAATATGTTTCCCAATTACCGATGCAGTTCATAATTTCGTTGTTTTCAATTCTGACTATACCTTTGCAGCTTATTCCAACACCATGTACATCATTTCCAAGTCCATCGCCCGACTGCCAGGGTAATTCACAGTCTATTATTTTATTATTTCGGATTATTGGAGCATCACTGCCAGAAGTATTATCAATAACTATGCCCTGATCTGCATTTTTAATTACTAGATTTTCAATAATATCTTCTTCAGTATAATTTCCACCAGGGTAATCCAACACGAAACCAACACCGCTTCCTTCACAATCTATAATGCACTGCTCTGTCAAAGTTGGTGATCCTTTAATTCTTATGTGGAGTTCTTCGGAAGTAATTAAATCAAATGGGTACCAGCAAATATCTCTATTCTTCTCTCCTGTATATGTTCCCGGATCAACAAAGATTGTACCTCCTCCATTACATTGAAGGTAATCAACAGCAGTTTGAATATCATCATAAGAAGGAACAGATTGGTCATGAGATACAACCACAACATTCCCTGCTGGAACACATTCTCCAAGTATATCTATCCTGAAGCGAGGAAAGTATTGATCATTACTCACAATTATTATAGAATCATTATATGTTTTGTATTTTATTGGTGTAAATTCAATAATTACAGATATTTCTTCTTGAAATACTAAAACCTGAGGAAAAGTTGGTGATATGACTTGTAAGTTATTTTCTAATGTTTCAGGAATATCGATTGAAGTAATTGTGATTGGATCTTCTGAATTGTTCTGAATAGTTATTATTAGTTGAGTTTGTTCATAAGGATAATTTATTCCGAAGTCGAAAAAACTTTCATCTATTTCTATTCCAGGAGCATAAGCTTCATATGCGCCGATATCTATAATATATCCTGCAAATCTTGGATTGCCATATGGATCGCTTCCGGGAAGAAGGCTATTTGAATCTCCTAAAATTTCATCTAAATCACTACCACTAATACCTGCATTCTTACATTCTGAGGATGAATCTATATGCGGAGGGATTCCACCATTTAAAAAAGACGGATCCACCGATATGTTGTCAACAAATGCCATTATGTTCTCTCGTGGCATTACTATTGCCAATTTTCCATTCAGAATATCATTATTATAAAAGTATCCTAAAAAGCGATAAGACAATGCTATCTCGTAAAAATATTCATTACCCCAGAATAAATTGTTGATAAAGAAAATCTGTGGATAACCTGTAATATTAATTTGAGATGAAGAAATAGGCGAGCCAGAACCAAAATTAAAAGTATTTTCAGCTATTGTATTGCTTAAAAAAACGAATTCACAAGCTTTTGAATAGGTACGTATTGCACTTCCTATGTAATCCGTATTGTTATAAATTATAACATTATTTACTAATTCAATTCTTTTAGGTTCAGGATATGAATTCGAGTCATCGTAAATATAGATTCCACCTCCTTCACCACCTGACTGAGTAGCACTTGCTGGCTGAGTCTCATTGTATTCAATGATATTGTTTCTTATAATAGATTCTGATTCAATATTCTCAAGATAGATCGCTCCACCAGAAGAAATTGCATAATTATTATTAAAAGTACAATTTTCAATAATAATTTCTGATACTTCACAGTACAGACCGCCACCTTCATCAGCTTCGTTATAAGAAAAAGTACAATTTTCAAGTGAAATATTTGCGTAATTTTCAATATGAATACCACTATCATTACTATATTCAATTATGCAATGTTTCATTTCAGAATTTTCGTTATGTCCTGCACCATCAAATTCGATTCCCTGCCAAAAATAATTTGGGGTTAATTTTGTAAATGTTATTGGATTATCTACTGTTCCATTGGCAAATAAAGAACCTTGAATTTTCAGTTTTCCATTAATACCAAAATAAATGTTAACTCCTTCTTCAATAACTAAATATTCGTTATCATTAATAACATATTCTTCCAGTATAGTTTGATTTTCAGCCCATACTTCAGCAAAAACCGGATCTCCCTCCCTCGGGTATGTCTTCTTATCGTGATAATACCATCGTAGTTTGGCTGGATTATATTCAGAACTCCAAGGGATAAAAGGCCAATCATAAAAACTCGTAAAGAAATCCGGATATTCATCATAATCATAATAATATGATTTTTCATCAATTTTTAGGACAGGATAATCCCTTTTATATACATTATCAGACCACCAACGATTGTAATATTGGTTCAAACAATTTTTTTTTTCTACTCTGCTGTTTTTTTCAAAAGACTCAGGGCTCGAACGTATAATTCTTCCAAATCCTAAATTTGACCATGTCCAGTATTTACATCTAAACTTGTTATTTAGTAAAATTTGTGGTTCTTGCTGTAAAAACCATCCAAGCCATCCAAATCCAGGTATATAAGGAAAATTACCACCAAAAATAAATAGTCCATACCTTGAGGCTCTATTTCGCAAAAAAGTATTATCCGGACCATTTTTTTCGTGGAAACCATCAACCCAAATCCAGTTTACAATATTTCCTTCAAAAAGATTATTTTTTGGACCGTCATAATCAGGAGAACCAGGTTTTCCATGGCAAACAATATCCCCTGAAAATTTATTTGGCAAATAATCCTTATTTGTTTGTTTAGGGTCTTTGGAATAGTTATATCCAAAAACATTATATTCAGCTCCATCCTGAACTAACATAGAATGACGGCATTTATTGAATATATTGTTTTCGATTAGACAATGATTAGAATTATTTTCTAATATAACTCCATATCCTTCACCTCCTTCATCAAATCTTTGAGGATGGTGGATATAACAGCCTGTAACTACGATATGCTTGCTACTTTCGATATTCTCGCTACTATTATAAATACCAATATGGTGTTGAGCAGAATATTCACTCTCTACTCCAATTACCCAGCAATTATATGCATTAACAATGCTAATATTGTTCCCGTCCCATTCATGAGTCCCCGCATATGTAGAACTGTATTCATCATCTTGAATGATCTTGAAGTCTTCTAAACCTATATCGAAAGGAAAGTCTGTTGCTCCTTCATCTTTTATTAGAATACAATTGTAAAAGTACTCACTTGTTTTGAATTTTAAAATAGTCAAATCAGAACCTGCTCCCATAATTATCAGTTTGCTACAATCTGCGTTTAAAATAATTGGGTCGTTAAAATTAAATTCTCCTTCGGGAATAACAATCATGTACAAATCATCAGGATTAGGTCTGTTAATTACTGCAGAAATCGCATCAGAAAAAGCATCATCATCAGGTTGGTCATCATTTGGCCACGCTCCATATTGAGGATCTGTAATATCAATGGTAACATTCACGTCAGAATTAGTTGGCATTTCACCTTCATAACCAGCTTGACTCCAATGTTGTTCAGCTAAGTCGTCTATTGTATCAAATTGGCTAAATGCACCTATTTTTTTTATCAAACAAAAAAACACTAATAAAACTAAAAAAATAATAACTTTTTTACTTAACATCTTTCCTCCTTTTAAAAGTTAATGGATTTTTATTACATTATCATTAATCACCCTGAAATACTTCACCATCAGTAAAAACAATTTTTTCACTGTCCCATGAAAATTCATGAAAATCAGACGAAATAAACTCTTCTAATGTGATTACATCAGAACCATCAATATTCATAATCGTTAGATCTTGACTTGTTGTAAAGGTTATTTTCTCCCCATTTGGAGAAATTATTGGATTTCTTCCAGAGCCAAGATTAATTAATCCTGTTCCATCTGAATTTAACAAAATTATATCACCATCAAATTCAAAGACAATTTTTGAACCGTCTTGAGAAATTGAAAACGAATGAGAATGAATATAACCTTCAAATAATTGAGTATTATCTGTTCCGTCAATATTTACTGAAAATATTCCTCGTGAAGATACTGAAGGATAACCGATGAATGCATAAATAATTTTTTCAGATCCAGCCCATAAAGCTAAATCATATCTTAATCCATCTATTCCATAGACAAATGAAACAATCTCATTTTCAAATGTTCCTTCAATATCTCTGTAACATATCGAATATATCTGATTCTCTATATCGGTTCTGTCGAACTTGATATATAAAATGAAATTCCCATCAGGTGAGAATTGGGGTTTGGATTCTGCAATTTGGAGTGTATTGGTCAAATTCTGGATATTCGAACCATCAATATTCATTAAATATAAATCTGCATTGTAATAATCATGTGAAGAAAATACTATTTTTTCACCATCAGGTCTAAAAGTAAGTTCATCATTATTTCCTAATGAATCATTTAAAATAACAAAATTTGACCCATCTATATCTATCGACCAAAGACTTTGTGAACTACCACCTATAATTTTTGTGCCATCCGGAGTAAAGAAACCTTTAGTAACTTCGGTTGTTAAATGAGTAAAACCTGTTCCATCTGCATTAATTATTGAAAGTGAATATACCCAATAACCTTCTTCATTTGCGTATGGATTTTCACAGGAAGTTAAAATCAGCCCAACTAAAATAACGATAATGAATAGATATTTATACATATAATTAACCATTATTTTTTCTCATAGCTTTTCAGTTCAAGTTGTATATTTTTCACCAAACCTTCATCAATGTCTTGAAATGTTTCAGCAGAAATGAGTAGAGGTAAGGCAATTTGAAAAGGGATAAGCTTGGGAACATCCGGGCTGTAATATGATTTTATTTGTTGTTTCACATTTTCGAGTTCTTCAGATGGTATATTCTTTAATTGTTCTTCTGTTAGTTCAGGTTCGATGTAATGGCAGTTAATCCTACCTGCTTGAGAATCAATAAATTCATTGACTGGGGATTCATTCCAAATATCAGGAACGCCAGTAAATTTTATCATTCCAGTCATTTTAAGGATTGTTTCATTTAGCTTAGAATCTTGTAATAATTCGGGTTCATGACGATTACCATCTTCATCAAATCCATAAAATTCTAAAAGTTTTTCATTCTCAAGATCTACTAACATATGAACTGCAATTCCATCAAATTTCTCAACAATCCAGAGCCCTTGTTCTGTTTTTTCAGTCACTTCCAATTCATAATCAGTATCGGATAAATCTTCAGATACTTTATAAACAACTTTATCACCTACTTTTAAATCTTTTCCAAAGCGGTATTTCACCGAATACTGGTGGAAGGCTGCTAACTCCTCATCAGCTTCTTTCTTAAGTAACTCTTCATCTTCATATTCATCATCCAAATCTTGAGCTACTAAATTATCCATTGAAATAAAAATAAAGCAGATCATAAAAACGAATAGGATTAAAGCTTTTTTCTTAAACATTTTCTCCTCCATATTTTTTTTAAAAATTTTGTAATTTATACTCCTCACCGACTAAAAAAAATCGATGAGGAAGGTCAAATAAAATTATTCTTCCCCAGAAAAAAAATATCTATGTTCTTCATTAAATTCATATCCTGAATATCAACGTTACAAAAAAAAATATTCAGTATCATAGATACAATGCTCCCTATTATAGTATACGCAGAAAACCTCGTAAAGGGGACTAAAACCGACTTAAATTATAATATAATAATGAGTTACAAAGCGAGTGAAATTTCTTACCTCTTAAGTGCTTATATTGCTTTTAGTTACTAAATATTTCTAAAGAAAATATCGAATAATGATCATCGATTTACGATTTGAGAAGAATCTTGAGAATATTGAACAAAGAACGCCGATTTGTGATTTGAGAAGATAATATGAAGTTTCCCTTTTGGTTATTCATTATTATTCAATATTCAATATTCAATGGTGTTTTACTCGAACTCTGTGAAGAAAAAACATTAAATACACAACATCTTTGATATAAAATATTTACAGAATTAGTAGGATATTTCAAGTAAAAAATAAAAAATTTAAATTGTTTGACAAACTTATCGGGATATAAAATCTCGCTCCTAAATTTTCTTAAAAAGATTTTTTTTAAGAAAATAGATTCCGTCAACTCGTATTTCTGAGAAAGAGGGAATGTTGAAATTAATAGTCTGGTTTAATACTAGTACGATAAATTTTTATGAATTTGTGTCTTGCATAACAGATTCTAAAAAGTACTCGTTATCCGAATTCAGAGCACATCCGGATAAATTGTTATTTATTTAATTTTTAAAACGTAGTTTGCTTTAATTAACAAACTACGTTTTTCTTTTTCAGTTACTCTACTTAAGTTAATTGAATATTTTCTACAGGAGACTTTATGAGATATTGGGAAGTGCCGTTTGGCAAAGAAAAGCCAAAAACTCCTTTTGGCGAAATCCATATACTCAAAGAAAGATGTAAAGGATGCGGTTTCTGTATTCAATACTGCCCAAGAAATGTCCTTGAAATGTCTGATGAATTTAACTCCAAAGGTTATCATTATCCAAAAATAGTAAATGGAGAGAACTGTGTAAATTGTGGTTTATGTGAGACTATCTGCCCTGATTTTTCTATCTGGTGTACTTTGAAAATGGAGGTAGCTCTTGAAAACTAAATCAAAAACGGTTCTGACAGGAACACATATTCTGAGCGGCAATGAGGCATGTATAGAAGGTGCTTTTGCAGCAGGATGCCGTTTTCTTGCTGCCTATCCAATCGAGCCTGCCCTTGAAACAATAGAAAGATACTTGAAAAGAAGTGCGGAGGTTGATGCTACTTTTATCCAGATGGAAGATGAAATTTCAGCTCTCGCTGCTGTTATAGGTGCATCCTGGACCGGGAAAAAATCGATGACAGTAACTTCTGGCCCCGGCTTTTCCAATATGATGGAGCATTTGGGTCTTGGTGTGATGCTGGAAACTCCTTGTGTGATCATCGATGTTCAAAGAACAGGACCGGCTTTAGGAATTCCAAATCGTGCAGGACAGGCCGATATGATGCAGGCAAGATGGGGTTCTCATGGAGATTATGAAGTAATAACTCTTGCTCCGGGTTCTCCTCAGGAAATGTTTGATTTTACCATTAAGGCATTTAATTTATCCGAAAAATATAGAACACCTGTCATTGTAATATCAGATGAGTATGTGGCTCATAAAAAAGAAAAGGTTGTTATTCCTCGTGCTGATGGTATAAAATTAACACCGAGACGATATTTTAAGGGACAAAAGGATAAGTACCTGCCATTCAAAAGAGATAAAGATTTTGTTCCTCGTATGGTAGATATTGGCGATGGCTATAAGTTTCATGTTACAGGTCTTACCCATGATGATAGAGGTTATCCTATTATGCTCGAGGAGTGTCAGGAATATAATGTTCATCCCATTTTATGGAAGGTTCGCAATCATGTAGATGAGATCAGTGAATTTCAGGAAACCGACACTGAAGATGCTGAGATTGTAATTGTTTATTATGGAGCAACATCAGGAGCAGCACTCAAGGCAATAAAACAGGCAAGGGATCTGGGTATAAAAGTAGGTGGTCTTAAATTGGATGTTGTTTGGCCCTTCCCGGATAAAAAGATCGCTGAACTGGCAGAGAAAGTAAAAGCTTTTGTGGTGCCGGAAATAAATTATGGGCAAATTGTTTCTGAAGTTGAACGATGCAGTTATGGAAATGCAAATGTTGTATTTGTATCCCATGGAGAAAAAGGGATCGATAATACAGATGACATTGTTTCTGCTATAAAATTAGTAATGAAAGAAAAAAAAGTAGTAAATGAAATTATTGAATATCAGAGTCAAGCAGGGAGTGCATAAATGGAACCTTTAAAAATGATAGAAAAAGATATCCCGCCAATTGATGTTCATCCAATGAATGATATTCTACGAATGGATAGAATCCCTCATATTTGGTGCCCCGGTTGTGGAATCGGAACTGCTGTTACTGCTTTTGCCGCAGGTCTGAAAAAAGCTGAAATAGATTTACAAAAAACCTGTGTTGTTTCGGGTATCGGTTGCACTGGAAGAGTTGCAGGTTATATTAAATTGGATTCATTTCATACAACTCATGGTCGAGGCATTGCTTTTGCAACTGGCATAAAAGTTGCTAATCCGGATCTGAAAGTAGTTGTGTTTTCAGGTGATGGAGACTTGATTTCAATAGGCGGAAATCATTTTATTCATGCAGCAAGAAGAAATGTGAATATGCTCGTTATCTGCATAAATAATTTCATTTATGCAATGACGGGTGGACAGGTAGCACCAACTACTCCGCTTGCTGCTTATGCTACAACTTCACCTTTCGGATGTGTTGAGTCACCATTCAATATTCCATACCTCGCAGACTCATCTGGAGCAGTGTATGTGGCAAGATGGACTGCACTTCATGTTCGCAGACTTACAAACTCCATTGCCGAAGCGTTAAATAAACCCGGCTTTTCCGTGATTGAAGTTATCTCTCCCTGTGCAATGTATTATTCAAGGATCAACCGATTGGGAGATGGACTCGATATGATGAAATTTTATCATGATAATGCAGAGATAAGACACGGTGAAGATACAAAGAATCTTGATATTGGATTTCAAACAAAGATAATAGTCGGTAAATTTGTTGATAGGGAAAGACCTACCTATATGGATTCATATAACAAATGGCTTTCCGGTACAAAGAAGGACTGAAAATGAAAGCAAATCCAAGAGATGTAAATACTGGAATTTATTACATGGATGGCGATGTAGCAGCCGGTTATGGTGCTTTAGCTGCCGGATGCAGATTTATTGGTGGCTATCCTATTACTCCATCAACCGAAGCAGCAGAGACATTTGCACGCATTGCGCCCAAAGCCGGTGCTGTGTTTATTCAAATGGAAGATGAACTGGGTTCCATTGCCTCCATTATGGGAGCAAGTTGGGCTGGAGTAAAAACAATGACTATTACATCGGGACCAGGCTATTCACTGATGATGGAAGCTATCGGATTGGGTGCAATGATTGAAGCTCCTTTTGTTATACTGAATATCCAACGCGGTGGACCTTCCACTGGTGTTCCAACCAAAACAGGTCAGGCAGATATGATGCAGGCAAGATGGGGCTCACACGGAGATTATGAAGTTATTGCTATCTGTCCCGATTCCCCGCAAGAATTATTTGATTTTACGATTAAAGCATTTAACCTGGCGGAAAAGTATCGGTGTCCTGTTATGATAATGGCTGATGAATGCATTGGTCATATGTCTGAGAAGGTAGTGATTCCCCCGGCTGAAGAAATTGAAATCGAGCCACGAAGATTCTATGAGGGTCCCAAAGAGAAATACCTGCCGTTCAAAGCTGATAAAGATCTTGTACCAAAAATGGTAAAAGCAGGTGATGGTTACAACTTGTATATCACAGGACTTGTTCACGATGAAAGAGGTTATCCGGTAAAAAATCAAATGGAAAAAGGCAAAAGACAAAAGTTGCCTACAAGAAGATTGGTAGATAAAATCCGACTTAATGCAGATAAAATTATTGAATTGGCTGAAGAAGGTTTGGACGATGCTGAGGTTGTTGTAGTTTCTTATGGAATTTCATATCGGGTTGCTATAAGAGGAATTGAAATAGCAAGGAAAAAAGGTATAAAAGTAGGTCACCTTCGACTTATAACCGTCTGGCCCTTTCCGGATAAAAAAATATCTGAACTTGCTTCCAAAGTGAAAGCATTCGTTATTCCTGAAATAAATTATGGTCAAATCGTTTTTGAGGTAGAAAGATGTAGTCATGGACAGGTAAATGTTGTGCTCGTTCCTCATGGTGGAGGTGGAGTTCATAATCCTGATGATATAGCAGAGGCAATCGAATATGCAGCCACAGAAAAGAAGAAGATCAGAAAAGTTGTCGAATGGAAAACAAGACTTGAAAAATTTGTTTTTGAGGGAGGTTATAAATTAAACAAATGAACCCAATTATAACTGCTTTTGCAAACGGAATTAAAAAGTCGGGAGTTGAACTATCTGACGTGGTGGTTGTCTCGGATATTCCATTTGAACCTGAAATCGTCAAAGAACTTGGAGTTGACTTTTTCCATGTAACCCGCGGCAGAGCCATTGCTTTTGGAACCGGATTAAAACTGGGGAACCCTGATCTGAAAGTAGTAGCCTTCATCGGCGACTTGATGACTCTGGGTGGAAATCATCTTGTTCATTCGGGAAGAAGAAATATGGAAATGCTCGTTATTTGCGTGAATAACTTTATTTATAAAGAAATAGCCGGAATACCAGCTCCCTCAGTTTCTCCTGGATTTTCTGCTTTTTCTACCTTTGAGAAACCGTTCAATGCTCCACATCTTGCCAACTCTTGTGGTGCAATATATACAGCAAGATGGACGGCTATGCATACTAATGAACTTACGAATTCAATAGCCAATGCTTTGAATAAACATGGATTCTCTGTGATCGAAGTTCTGTTACCAGGTCCGAATTTCTATAAAGATATTAATCAAATAAATTCTGAATTATTGGATTTTTATTATAAAAACTCTATAACAAAAAATCGTGAAGACACTCGTAATGTCGAAATAACTCCTGAAGAAAAAATTGTAACTGGCGAGTTTACAGATAAGGAAAAACCTCCATTTATTGACACTTATAATGCTCAACTCAGTAAAATATTAGGCGATAAATTTATCCCTCATGGAGGACAAAGTGGCAGAGATTAGATTTGCCGGTTACGGTGGGCAAGGTATTATCAGGTCTGGAATAATCGTTGGCAAGGGTGCTTCAATTTACGACAATAAGTTTTCTACTATGAATCAGGCATTTGGACCTGAAGCAAGAGGTGGAGCATGTAGCTCTCAAGTAGTATTGTCGGATACCAAAGTGCTGTATCCGTATGTTACTGTTTCAGATGTATTAGTTGCCATGTCCCAGGAAGGTTATGATATGTTTGAACCGGAATTAAGTGATAAAGGATTACTTTTAATAGATGAAGATCTGGTACAGACTAAACCTACTCGTGGAAAAATAAAAAGTTTTTCAATTCCTTCTACCAGGCTTGCTGAAGAATTGGGGAATAGAATATTTGCGAATGTTGTAATGCTTGGATTTTTCACAGCCGTA
>Ga0208648_1001614_pt1 | contig 17640 bp, 14 predicted proteins | sample AntAceMetag02UKL_FD_184772 | JGI IMG/M metagenome (GOLD analysis project Ga0208648, IMG submission 184772) | Saline lake microbial communities from Ace Lake, Antarctica - Antarctic Ace Lake Metagenome 02UKL (SPAdes) (version 2) | ecosystem: Environmental > Aquatic > Non-marine Saline and...
GGGAGATAACGTATCAGTAGAAGTAGCTCTGATCGCGCCGATTGCGATGGAAGAAGGTTTGCGTTTTGCGATCCGTGAAGGTGGTCGTACAGTGGGTGCGGGTGTTGTTGCAAAAATCATTGAGTAATAACTTTAAGTAAAGTATAATTATTCATTGTTAGAAGGTTTAAGCGTGTAGGTCAGTGGCTCAATTGGTAGAGCAGCGGTCTCCAAAACCGCAGGTTGGGGGTTCGAGTCCCTCCTGGCCTGCCAACTCGCATTAAACATTAATTATTTTCAAGAAGTTCTCAAATAAACTCATCAAATGAATAGTCAGGCAAAGGAAGTTACAACTAATTTCGATGTGCTAAAATATATTTTGTCTCTTGTGCTGATTAGTGCAGGTGTGGTTGCTTTTTATATGTTTTCAGATTACTCGCAGTTGTACAGGGTGCTGGGTATGGTTGCAATCGTTATTGTTGCGTTAGCAATTATGATGACGACAGGAGTAGGTCATCACTCGTGGGCATTTGCACAGGAAGCGAGACAGGAAGTGCGAAAAGTAGTCTGGCCTACACGCAATGAGACTATGCAAACTACGCTAATGGTGTTTGCCATGGTTATAATCGTCGGCTTTATTATATGGCTTCTGGATACATTTTTATTCTGGGCGATTTCTTCCCTAACAGCTTAAAGAGGTTTAAGGATGGCACTTCGCTGGTATGTTGTTCATGCGTATTCAAATTATGAAAAGAAAGTAAAGCAATCTCTGGAAGAGAAAATTGAAAGAGAGGGTTTAAGTCAATACTTTGGTAAAATTCTGGTTCCAACAGAAGAAGTTGTTGAGATGCGAATGGGGCAACAAAGAAAGAGCGAGAGAAAATTCTTTCCGGGCTATGTTTTAGTGCAAATGGAATTGACTGATGAAACATGGCATTTAGTCAAAGATGAGCCTAGAGTTTTAGGTTTTATTGGTGGTACTTCAGATCGTCCGGCACCTATTTCTGATCAAGAAGCAGATAGGATTCTAAATAGAGTCGAAGAAGGTGTTAATAAACCTAGACCAAAGGTTTTATTTGAAGTTGGCGAGGTTGTTCGTGTCAATGATGGTCCATTTAAAGATTTTAATGGTGAAATCGAAGAAATTAATTACGAAAAAAATAAATTGCGAATTTCTGTGTTAATTTTTGGAAGATCAACTTCAGTGGAACTTGCGTTTAATGAAGTAGAGAAACTTTAAAATAGCACAGCATAAAAAGATTTATATAACGGTCCTCATCAATCGATGGGGATTTTTTATCTATGGGGAGCTGAAAGGCGCGATTACCCAGTCAGGAGTATACAATGGCTAAAGAAGTCACAGCATATATCAAGTTGCAAGTAAAAGCAGGTGAAGCAAATCCAAGTCCACCAGTTGGTCCTGCGTTAGGTCAGCATGGTGTTAATATTATGGAGTTTTGTAAAGCATTTAATGCAAAAACTTCAGATTTAGAAAAAGGTTTGCCTACTCCAGTAGTAATTTCTGTTTACAGTGATAGAAGCTTTACATTTATTACAAAAACACCACCAGCATCAATTTTATTGAAAAAAGCGGTTGGCATAACAAGTGGAAGCAAAAACCCAAATACAGTCAAGGTTGGTAAGGTGACTCGAGAGCAGTTAGAGGAAATTGCAAAAACTAAAATGGAAGATTTGAATGCAACAAATATGGAGTCTGCTGTGAAAATTATTGCCGGCAGTGCGCGTAGCATGGGTCTTGATGTGGAAGGTTTATAATGGCTAAATTATCTAAAAGAGCAAAAATTACTAAAGAAAAAATAGACTCTGCGCGTCAATACCCTTTTACAGAGGCAGTAGCAGTATTAAAAGAGCTGGCAACATCCAAGTTTTCAGAGTCAGTTGATGTGAGTGTTAACTTAGGCATAGATGCAAGAAAATCAGATCAAAATGTTAGGGGTGCTACTTTATTACCTAAAGGCTCTGGTAAAACAGTCAGAGTTGCTGTTTTTACTCAGGGCCCTAACGCTGATGCTGCAAAAGAAGCAGGTGCTGATATCGTCGGTATGGATGATCTTGCAGATCAAGTTAAAAAAGGTCAAATGGATTTTGATGTCGTCATTGCATCCCCTGATGCTATGCGTGTCGTAGGTCAGTTAGGTCAAGTATTAGGTCCGAGAGGTTTAATGCCTAACCCTAAAGTCGGCACTGTAACACCAGATGTTGCTACGGCAGTAAGAAATGCAAAGGCAGGACAAGCTCGCTATCGTACAGATAAAGCAGGCATTGTACATTGTTCAATAGGTAAAATTGCATTTACAGCAGAAGATATTCAAGAAAACCTGCAAGCATTGATTGCTGATTTAGTAAAAGCAAAACCAAGTGCAGCTAAAGGTGTTTATTTAAAGAAAATCAGTCTATCTACTACGATGGGGCCTGGTGTTACTTTGGATCAATCTAGCTTGTCATTATAATAAGCTGGCTTTGCACGAGACATTCATGGCTCGATAAAGTAGCGAAATGGAAGATTTTTTTCCATTTCTTACTCTGTAGAAAAGTCTTAGAAAAAGTTTACGACATGTTTTTTAGTAGTAATACTTGTTACAAATTATAAAGAATTTTTGGTTACCAGCTTTATTGGTAGCCATCAAAGACCGTAGGTGCTTAGCTTAAATTTAACCAGCCTACGTAGATGGGAGCTGAAACTGGGGAACTGGTGAATGACCCGTTGGGCGCATCTCAACGAGATGCGGTGTGTAAACCTGATGAAAATCAGTAATAACGGAGAAAGTTGTGGCCTTAGCATTAGATGGCAAAAAAGCTGTCGTAGATGAAGTTGCTCCATACGCAGCTAAAGCGCATTCTGCAGTTGCAGCTGAATATCGCGGACTTACAGTAGCTGAATTAACTAAGTTACGAACAGTTGCAAGAGAAACAGGCGTTTATTTGCGTGTAGTAAAAAATACATTAGCTAAACGAGCAGTCGCCGGCACTCAATTTGAATGTATGCAAGAGAAAATGGTCGGACCATTGATACTTGCATTTTCAATGGAAGATCCAGGTTCTGCAGGTCGTTTAATCAATGATTTTGCTAAAACCAATAAAAAGCTTATTGCCAAAATCGTTTCTATCGATGGGCAAGCATACGATGGTTCAGAATTAGCTCGTTTAGCTAGCTTACCAACACGTGATCAAGGTATTAGCTTGATTATGGCGTTAATGTTAGCTCCTGTTGAGAAGTTAGCGCGTACTTTACTTGCTTTAAAAGAGAAGAATGATACGACTGAATCAAATACAGAAAGCGTAGTAGAAGCGGTAGCAGAGTAAACTTTATAAACCAGTTTAAAACCAATTATTTAGAGGAACAAACAATGGCAATCTCACAAGAAGAGATCTTGGAAGCAGTATCGAACATGACTGTTATGCAAATCGTTGATTTAATTTCAGCGATGGAAGAAAAGTTTGGCGTTTCAGCTGCAGCAGTGGCAGCAGCTCCAGCAGCAGGTGGAGATGCTGGTGCAGCAGAAGAACAAACTGAATTTGATGTTGTAATGACGTCTTTTGGTTCCAATAAAGTAGCCGCAATTAAAGTGGTACGTGCCCTTACTGGATTAGGCTTGAAAGAAGCTAAAGCAGCAGTAGAAGGCTGTCCAGTTACATTGAAAGAAGGTGTTAGCAAAGCAGAAGCTGAAGAAGTAAAAGCTACTTTAGAAGAAGCTGGTACTACTGTCGAAATTAAATAATTTTGACCAAATATCATAGGCAGCAATGCCTATAATATGGGCTGGTGATTACTTAAGTGGTCACCGGCCTTTTACTGTTTTAATGCCCCGAATTCAGAAACCTACTCTTGACAAAGGATAAGGACGTAATATGGCCTACACTTTTACTGAAAAAAAACGCCTCAGAAATAATTTTGGAAAAGCAAATGAAGTTCTTGACGTTCCTTATTTGCTGGAAACGCAAATCAACTCTTATGCTGGTTTTTTACAAACTGGTATAAAGCCAGCAAAAAGAAAAGATGCTGGTCTACATGCGGCATTTTCCAGTGTATTCCCGATACATAGTCATTCTGGCTATGCTGTTTTGGAATACGTCAAATATCGATTAGGCGAGCCTGTTTTTGATGTGCGTGAATGTCAGCAGCGTGGCGCGACTTACGCAGCACCATTGCGCGTAATCGCGCGTTTGGTTATTTATGATAAAGATGCACCAGGCAGTACCAAGGTTGTTAAAGATATAAGAGAGCAAGAAGTATACATGGGTGAATTACCCTTAATGACAGAGAATGGAACATTTGTTATTAATGGTACTGAGCGAGTTATTGTGTCTCAATTACACCGTAGTCCCGGTGTGTTTTTTGATCATGATAAAGGGAAAACCCATTCGTCTGGGAAATTGTTACTGAATGCACGTGTTATTCCGTATCGTGGTTCATGGCTGGACTTTGAGTTTGATCATAAAGACTGTGTTTTTGTCAGAATAGATCGTCGCCGCAAAATTCCGGCAACAATTCTATTGCGTGCTTTGGGTTATGATAATGAAGAGATGATCGACATCTTCTTCGAAACAAATAAAATTTTTATTAGTGCTGACAAAATCCTACTGGATTTAATTCCTGAGAGATTAAAAGGTGAGATTGCCACTTTCAATATTAAAGCTGGTGGCCAGGTATTAGTAGAAGAAGGAAGACGTGTAACTGCTAAACATATTAAGCAGATGCAAAAAGAAAAAATTAAGGAACTAGAAGTACCTAGAACGTATTTATATGGAAATATTTTAGCGCATAATATTATTGATAAGACTACGGGAGAATTGGTCGCTAGTGTTAATGATGAAATTACTGAAGACTTATTAGATAAGTTAATTGCTGAAGGTGTCAGTGAGATTAATACCTTATATGTAAATGACCTGGATCGTGGTCCATACATATCTTCAGCGATGCGAATTGATAATACAACAAATCGCTTAGAGGCATTGATAGAGATATATCGTATGATGCGCCCTGGTGAGCCGCCTACTAAAGACTCTGCAGAGAACTTGTTTAATAATCTTTTTTTTACTGAAGACAGATATGATTTATCTGCGGTCGGGCGCATGAAATTTAATCGTCGCCTTGGCATACCTGACAATGAAGGCGATGGTACATTAAGTAAAGAAGACATTATTAATGTATTAAAAGAATTAATCAACATTAGGAATGGTAACGGTATCGTTGATGATATCGACCATTTAGGTAACCGTCGCGTTAGATCAGTAGGTGAAATGATTGAAAACCAGTTCAGAGTCGGTTTAGTCAGAGTAGAGCGTGCCGTTAGAGAGCGTTTGACTCTTGCTGATTCTGAAGGTCTGATGCCGCAGGAAATTATCAATGCGAAACCTGTCTCTGCAGCAGTAAAAGAATTTTTTGGCTCTAGTCAGTTATCGCAATTTATGGATCAGAATAATCCATTATCTCAGGTAACACATAAACGGCGTGTTTCGGCATTAGGCCCGGGTGGGTTAGCGAGAGAGCGCGCTGGTTTTGAGGTTCGAGATGTGCACACGACTCACTATGGTCGAGTTTGCCCTATTGAAACACCGGAGGGTCCAAATATTGGTTTGATTAATTCGCTGGCTGTATACGCACGTACCAATGAATATGGCTTTCTGGAAACACCTTACCGTAAGGTTGAAAATGGCATCGTTACCGATCAGGTTGATTACCTGTCGGCAATAGGTGAAGGTAACTTTGTTATTGCACAGGCAAGTGTGCCTGTCGATGAAAATAGAAAGCTAGTAGAAGGCCTGGTATCTTGTCGTTATAAAGATGAATTCACTTTAGTTTCATCTAAAGATGTAGATTATATGGATGTATCTGCCAAGCAGATTGTTTCGGTAGCGGCTTCGATTGTTCCTTTTCTGGAGCATGATGATGCGAATAGGGCCTTGATGGGTTCTAATATGCAGCGTCAGGCCGTGCCGGTACTTAAAGCTGAAAAGCCTCTTGTGGGAACGGGCATGGAACGCACTGTTGCCAAGGATTCTGGTGTAACAGTTGTTGCCAAACGAGGTGGCGTTGTTGCCAGTGTTGACGCCAGTAGAATCGTTGTGCGTGTCAATGACACTGAAACTGAGGTCGCTGAAACAGGGGTAGATATTTATAATCTTATTAAATATGTACGTTCAAATCAAAATACCTGTATTAATCAAAAACCATTAGTCAAGCCAGGAGATCTGGTAGCTGCTGGTGATATTATGGCAGATGGGCCTTCAACCGACATGGGAGAGTTAGCATTAGGTCAAAATATGTTAATCGCCTTTATGCCGTGGAATGGTTATAACTTTGAAGATTCTATTTTAGTTTCTGAACGAGTGGTTAAAGAAGACCGGTTTACTTCAATTCATATTGAAGAAAAAACTTGTATTGCTCGCGATACCAAGCATAGCCCAGAAGAAATTACAGCTGATATTCCAAATGTAAGTGAAGAAGCGCTGTCTAAGCTTGATGAGTCAGGTATTGTCTATGTTGGAGCTGAGGTTAAGGGTGGAGATATTCTGGTTGGTAAGGTCACACCTAAAGGTGAGTCGCAACTTACGCCTGAGGAAAAACTACTCAGAGCTATTTTTGGAGAAAAAGCAGCTGATGTTAAAGATACTTCACTAAGAGTACCGGGTAGTATCCGGGCAACGGTGATTGATGTACAAATTTTTACCCGTGACGGTGTCGAAAAGGATAAACGTGCCCTCGCGAATGAAGCATCAGCAATTAAAAGCTATAGAAAAGATTTAAATGATCAGCTAGCGATTGTAGAAAAAGACATTTATCAACGTATCGCTAGTGTCATTATTGGTGAAAAGGCGCTTTCAGGACCGAATAGTCTAAAATCCTCAACGGTGATTACTCAGGCATATTTAGAGAGTGTTAGGCATTCAGAATGGTCTAATATCAAAATGGTAAGCGAAGACCTTAATGTGCAATTAGAAGGCTTAGATGCACAGATTGTTAAGTTGCGTAAAGACTTTGATGAAAGATTTGAAGTAAAACGTAAGAAAATCACTATGGGTGATGATTTAGCCCCTGGCGTATTAAAAATGGTTAAAGTCTATTTAGCCGTTAAAAAACGCATACAACCCGGCGATAAAATGGCGGGACGACATGGAAATAAGGGCGTAATTTCTCGAATTAACCCAATAGAAGATATGCCTTATTTAGCTGATGGAACACCTATTGATATTGTTCTAAATCCATTGGGAGTTCCATCACGTATGAATGTCGGGCAGGTGCTTGAGACTCATTTGGGCTGGGCTGCTAAAGGGCTGGGTGCAAAAATTGGTAAGATGCTCGAAGCGAAAGCGGCGGTGACGGAAATAAGAAGCTATCTGGATAAAATCTATAATAGCAGTGGTCAAAGTGAAGATCTGGACTCATTTTCTGATGCTGAAATTATTGAAATGGCAGGTAATTTAGTCGCTGGTGTTCCAATGGCATCTCCAGTATTTGATGGCGCAAGTGAAGATGAAATTCGCCATATGCTTGCCTTGGCTGATCTACCGTTGAGCGGGCAGACTACATTATATGATGGCTTGACAGGTGAAGCGTTTGAGCGCGATATAACTGTTGGTTATATGCATATGCTGAAATTGAATCACTTGGTAGATGATAAGATGCATGCACGTTCAACAGGACCATATAGCTTGGTAACTCAGCAGCCATTAGGTGGTAAAGCTCAGTTTGGTGGGCAGCGTTTTGGAGAGATGGAAGTCTGGGCACTGGAAGCTTATGGTGCTGCTTATACCCTACAGGAAATGTTAACTGTTAAATCTGATGATGTAACAGGTCGTACGCGCATGTACAAAAATATCGTTGATGGAAATCATCAAATGGAACCAGGTATGCCTGAGTCATTTAATGTATTGCTTAAAGAAATTCGCTCACTAGCCATTAATATTGAAGTGCAATAAGTTAAGCACTTTGAAAATAATTACTAGCTAATGAGTTCTGGTTCAGCCGGATAACACACAAAGGGGATAAGCTCTTGAAAGATTTATTAAATTTCTTAAAACGCCAAAATAGAACAGTTGATTTTGATGAAATTAGCATAGGTTTGGCGTCACCAAATCAGATTAGATCCTGGTCTTATGGTGAGGTTAAGAAGCCAGAAACAATTAATTATCGTACATTTAAGCCAGAAAGGGATGGTCTGTTTTGTGCGAAAATCTTTGGTCCGGTAAGTGATTATGAATGCTTATGTGGCAAATACAAGCGTTTAAAACACCGTGGTGTGATTTGCGAAAAGTGTGGTGTTGAAGTCACTTTGTCTAAAGTGCGTCGTGAGCGTATGGGACATATAGAGCTTGCAAGCCCTGTTGCGCACATCTGGTTTTTAAAATCATTGCCCTCGCGGATTGCGCTACTATTAGATATGACATTACGTGAAATTGAGCGTGTTTTATATTTTGAATCATTTGTAGTGCTGGATGAAGGTATGACGCCTTTGGAAAGAAAAAAACTATTAACTGATGATGAATATTTAGATGCGTTTGAAGAGTATGGTGATGAGTTCGTAGCTAAAATGGGTGCGGAGGCTATTCATGAGCTATTAAAAACAATTGATATTAAGGCCGAAGTTGATCAATTAAGAGAAGAAATTAACAGTACAAACTCAGAAACTAAGATTAAAAAATTCTCTAAGCGCTTAAAAGTTCTTGAATCGCTTTTAGGTTCATCTAACCGTCCTGAATGGATGGTAATGAATGTTTTACCCGTATTGCCGCCAGAATTGCGTCCTCTAGTACCATTAGATGGTGGACGTTTTGCGACTTCAGATCTTAATGATTTATATAGACGTGTTATTAACCGGAATAACCGTTTGCATCGTTTACTGGACTTAAGTGCGCCAGATATCATTATTCGTAATGAAAAAAGAATGCTGCAAGAATCGGTTGATGCATTATTAGATAACGGTCGCCGTGGTAGAGCTATTACTGGAACAAATAGACGCCCCTTAAAATCACTTGCCGAAATGATTAAAGGCAAGCAAGGCCGCTTCAGACAAAACCTTTTAGGTAAACGAGTCGATTATTCTGGTCGATCAGTCATTGTAGTAGGGCCTACTTTGAAATTACATCAGTGTGGATTACCTAAAAAAATGGCTCTGGAATTATTTAAGCCATTTATTTTCAGTAAATTACAATTACGTGGTTTAGCGACAACAATTAAAGCTGCCAAAAAAATGGTAGAAAATGAAGGTGCCGAAGTCTGGGATATTCTAGAAGAAGTTATTCATGAGCATCCTATTCTGTTAAACCGGGCGCCAACATTGCATAGATTAGGTATCCAGGCTTTTGAGCCAACCTTGATCGAAGGTAAGGCGATTAATCTTCACCCGCTAGTATGTAGTGCATTTAATGCCGATTTTGATGGTGATCAGATGGCGGTGCATATTCCACTGTCAATCGAAGCACAGCTTGAATCAAGAATTTTGATGATGGCGACCAATAATATTTTATCTCCTGCCAATGGCGAGCCAATTATTAATCCATCTCAGGATGTGGTCTTAGGGCTTTACTATATCAGTCGTGAAAAGCTTAAGGCGAAAGGTGATGGATCGGCATTTTTTGATATTAGTGAGGTTAAAAGAGCGCTAGATGCAAAAGCGGTTGAGTTGCAATCGAAAATTCAAGTAAGAATTACTGAAAAAATTGGTGATAAAGATGGAGCACCTGAGTATAAAACAACTCGTATTGAAACAACAGTTGGACGAGTTTTAATATGGGAAATTGTACCTGAAGGTATGCCATTTGAAATTGTAAACTGTGATATGACTAAAAAGAACATTTCACGTTTACTTGATTTTAGTTACCGTTACCTAGGTAATAAGGATACAGTGATACTTGCTGATCAGATTATGTATCTGGGTTTTAAATATGCTACACGCTCTGGAATTTCTTTTGGTATCAACGACATGGAAATTCCACAAGAAAAAGTAAGTATATTGGCAGAAGCAGAAAGAGAAGTTATCGAAATTCAGCAGCAATATTCTTCTGGTTTAGTAACGGATGGTGAGCGATACAATAAGGTTGTTGATATCTGGTCACATGTCAATGAAAAGGTAGCCAAAGTAATGATGGATGCTTTGGGTACAGATGTTGTCATAGATGATGACGGTAGTGTTTTGAAGCAAAAATCATTTAACTCTATATTTATGATGGCTGAGTCTGGCGCACGGGGGTCAGCAGCACAGATTAGACAGCTTGCCGGTATGCGTGGATTGATGGCAAAACCGGACGGTTCTATTATCGAAACACCGATTACTGCAAACTTCCGTGAAGGTCTGGATGTATTGCAATACTTTATTTCTACGCATGGGGCTCGTAAAGGTTTAGCCGATACCGCTCTTAAAACAGCTAACTCAGGTTATTTGACGCGCCGTTTAGTGGATGTGGCTCAAGATCTGGTTATCAATGGTGTAGATTGTGGCACCACCAACGGTATGTTGATGGCTCCAATTATTGAGGGCGGTGATGTTGTTGAAGCGTTATCCGAACGAGTTCTAGGGCGAGTAGTTATTGGGGATGTGTTGAACCCATCTTCAGGCGAAGTTCTTGTGACTGATGGCACCATGCTGGATGAGCATTATGTCTATGTACTAGAGAAAAATAGTATTGATGATGTTTATGTCCGCTCTATTATTACTTGTGATAATCGCCATGGGGTCTGTGCAAAATGTTATGGTCGCGACCTAGGGCGTGGGCATATGGTCAATAGTGGTGAAGCGGTTGGTGTGATAGCTGCGCAATCGATTGGTGAGCCAGGAACGCAGTTGACTATGCGTACCTTCCATATTGGTGGTGCTGCTTCACGTCAAGTTGCCATTAGTAATGTTCAGGTTAAATCTAAAGGTCTGATAAAATTACATAACTTAAAAACAGTAGAAAATCGTGCTGGTAATCTGGTAGCTGTATCAAGATCAGGTGAAGTGGGTGTGATGGATGAGTATGGACGTGAAAAAGAGAAATACAAGATTCCATATGGTGCTGAATTAACCTGTAAAGATGGCAGTTTAGTCAATTCAGGTGATATCGTTGTAACCTGGGATCCGCATGTACATCCGGTAGTAACAGAAGTTGCAGGTATAGTTGAATTGGTTGATTTTGAGCCAGGTTTATCAGTTCAGGAGGTGTCTGATGAGGTAACTGGGGTGAGTTCAATTACTGTACTAGATCCTAAGCAGCGTGTAAGCGCGGGTAAGGATTTGCGTCCTTTAGTTAAGTTAGTTGATAAAGATGGTGAGGATGTTATGTTGCCAAACACTGAATTAGCTGCGCAGTATGTACTTCCATCTGGATCAATTGTTGCCGTAAAAAATGGCGCTGAACTTCAGGTCGGTGATGTTCTAGGAAGAATTTCTCAGGAATCAAGTAAAACTCGTGATATTACCGGTGGTTTACCGCGAGTTGCTGATTTGTTTGAAGCAAGAAAAACCAAAGATCCTGCGATTTTAGCTGAGGCAACTGGTGCAATTGCTTTCGGTAAGGAAACGAAAGGTAAGCAACGTATTGTTATTACCGATTCTGAAGGTGAACAATATGAAACTCTGATACCTAAATGGCGACATATTACAGTATTTGAGGGTGAGTTTGTTGACAAAGGTGAAACTATTGCTGAGGGTGAGTTAACGCCACATGATATTTTACGTCTACGCGGAGTAACTGAATTAACAACTTATTTAGTTAAAGAGATACAAGATGTTTATCGTCTCCAGGGTGTGAAAATTAATGATAAGCATATCGAAGCAATTATTCGTCAGATGCTGCGTAAAGTTGAAATCACAGCTTCAGGCGACAGTGATTACACAAAAGGTGAGCAGGTCGAGAAAGTAGTTGTTAAGGAAATTAATAACAAGCTCGAAGCTGAAGGAAAAATTCCTGCTAGCTATGATCCTGTCTTGTTGGGTATAACCAAAGCTTCATTGGCTACGGAATCATTTGTTTCGGCTGCTTCTTTTCAAGAAACGACAAGAGTGTTAACTGATGCGGCAGTTCGTGGCTTAAAAGATCAGTTATATGGATTAAAAGAAAATGTAATTGTAGGGCGATTAATTCCTGCAGGAACGGGATTGGCTTTTCATGAGGCAAGAAGAAAGCGTAAAGAAGCAAAATCAGAATCAATGCATCCCCCTGAGGAAGTTAAATCCTTAGGTGCTATTGATGCTGAGGAAGCACTAAAGCAAGCTTTAAATGCTGAATAATCAGAAAGATATTGACTTTAGGTGGTCAGGATAATAGAATGTCCTGCTCATTAGAGTTATTGTGAAATAATTAAGTGTATTATATTGATGCACTAAGTAAAATATGCAAGACGGAGTAATTTAACTTATGGCTACTATTAACCAGTTGGTTCGTAAGCCGCGCACAAGAAAAATTGAAAAAAGTAATGTGCCAGCGCTTGAGGCTTGCCCTCAAAGACGTGGTGTTTGTACGCGTGTTTATACAACTACGCCAAAAAAACCAAACTCAGCACTACGTAAAGTAGCACGGGTAAGACTAACTAGCGGTTCAGAAGTTAGTAGTTATATTGGTGGTGAAGGACATAACCTGCAAGAGCATTCTGTTGTTCTAATTCGTGGGGGAAGGGTAAAAGATTTACCTGGTGTTCGCTATCACGTAGTCCGCGGAAGTTTAGATACTTCAGGCGTGGCTAGTCGTAAATGTGGCCGTTCTAAATACGGCACAAAAAAGCCTAAGGGCTAAAAACTCAAAGAACTAGTGTTGGTGATATAAATGTCAAGAAGAAGAGCGGCGATAAAACGAACAGTTTTACCAGACCCAAGATATAGTAGCGTTACTTTAACCAAATTTATGAATATGGTTATGGTTGACGGGAAGAAATCAGTAGCAGAAAAAATCGTATATGGTGCATTTGAAGCTGTTGAGGCTAAAGGTCATGCAGAGCCACTGGAGGTTTTTACTAAAGCACTAGAGAATATACAGCCTCGCGTTGAAGTGAAATCTAGACGAGTCGGTGGTGCAACCTATCAGGTGCCTATTGAGGTTAGGCCAAGTCGTCGTGTGGCATTAGCTATGCGCTGGATGATTGAGGCATCTCGTAAAAGAAATGAAAAAACTATGCCATTAAAGTTGGCAGGCGAAATGATGGATGCAGTTGAAGGTCGTGGTTCTGCAGCTAAAAAACGCGAAGATACGCATAGAATGGCAGAAGCGAATAAAGCATTCTCGCATTATCGCTGGTAGTATTGTAGGTTTTTGGGATGGCGCGTATAACGCCGATTGAAAAATATCGGAATATAGGAATTATGGCTCATATCGATGCGGGTAAAACCACAACGACAGAGCGAATTTTATACTATACGGGCGTCTCTCATAAGATGGGAGAAGTTCATGATGGCTCTGCTGTTATGGACTGGATGGAGCAAGAACAGGAAAGGGGTATTACAATAACCTCCGCAGCAACCACCTGCTTTTGGTCTGGCATGGAAAGTCAGTACGATAGGCATCGTATCAATATTATTGATACACCTGGGCATGTGGACTTTACAATTGAAGTTGAGCGCTCATTGAGAGTTCTTGATGGAGCTTGTGCGGTATTTTGTGCAGTGGGTGGTGTAGAGCCTCAGTCAGAAACGGTTTGGCGTCAAGCCAATAAATATAATGTTCCTAGAATAGTTTTCGTCAACAAGATGGATCGTTCAGGTGCTGATTATTTTAGAGTAATTGAGCAGATCGCTACTCGCTTGGCTGGAAACCCTGTGCTTATGCAAATTCCAGTGGGTACCGAGGATGAGTTTACTGGTGTTGTTGATTTGCTGAAAATGAAAACTATATATTGGGAAGAGGTCAATATGGGAATGACATTCAGTGAGGAATCAATTCCTGCTTCTTTAATAAGTGCGGCAGAAGAATGGCGTGAGAAATTAATCGAAGCTGCGGCTGAGGCAAATGATGAGTTGATGGAGAAGTATCTTGAAGAAGGTGATTTATCCATAGACGAGATTAAGCTTGGCCTAAGAATAAGAACAATTGCCAGTGAGATTTCACCGGTGTACTGCGGATCAGCCTTTAAAAATAAAGGAGTTCAAAGTTTACTTGATGGTGTACTGGATTTTTTACCTTCCCCGCTTGATGTTAAAGCGATCTCAGGGGAGCTAAAAGATGGTACTCATGCAGAAAGACATGCGTCAGATGAAGAGCCTTTTGCGGCTTTGGCTTTTAAAATTGCAACAGACCCTTTCGTAGGTTCCTTAACCTTTTTTAGGGTTTATTCAGGTGTGCTAGCATCAGGTAGCGTGGTTTATAATGTTCTTAAAGGTAAGCGCGAGCGTGTAGGCAGGTTATTGCAGATGCACGCGAATAGCAGGGAAGATATCGCTGAAGTCAGGGCTGGTGATATAGCAGCTGCCGTGGGTTTTAAAGATGTAACGACAGGGGAAACTTTATGTGCAGAAAATGCACAGATAATTCTGGAGAAGATGGATTTTCCTGAACCGGTTATTTCTATAGCTGTTGAGGCTAAAACTAAAGTTGATCAAGATAAGATGTCTGAAGCGCTGGCTCGCTTAATGAAGGAAGATCCGTCATTTCGTGTGGTAACAGATGAAGAATCAGGTCAGGTTATTATCTCGGGGATGGGGGAATTGCATCTCGAGATTTTAGTGGATCGTATGCGTAGAGAGTTTGCTGTCGATTTGAATGTTGGTTCGCCACAGGTTTCCTATCGTGAAACAATTAAGCAGGTAACTGAGCAGGAAGCGAAGTTTATTCGTCAATCTGGCGGAAAGGGACAATATGCACATGTAATAATTAAGCTAGAGCCAATGGAATTAGGTTCTGGCTACTCTTTTATTAGCGAAGTCGCAGGTGGCTCTATTCCTAAGGAATTTATACCTGCTGTTGATAAAGGAATGCAAGAGCAAATGAAAAATGGTGTCTTGGCGGGTTATCCTGTCGTGGATGTTAAGGTGACCTTGCTCGACGGTTCTTACCATGATGTAGACTCAAATGAAATGGCTTTTTCCATTGCGGGATCTATGGCTTTTCGAGATGGTACAAAGCGGGCTAAGCCTGTTTTGCTAGAGCCGGTAATGAAAGTAGAGATCGTGACTCCTGAGGGATATATGGGGGATGTGGTAGGAGATGTAAATAGGCGTAGAGGTTTAGTTCTAGGGATGGAGGATACGCCAACAGGTAAGACAATTAACTGCGAAGTGCCGTTAGCTGAAATGTTTGGTTATGCAACTGACCTGCGTTCGGCAACTCAAGGGCGTGCTACTTACAGTATGCAATTTGAAAAATATAATGAGACACCTGCGAAAATAGCAGCTGCAATTATTCAAAAAACTTCATAAGAATTGAATTTAACAAAGGTATGGGCTAATGGCTAAAGAAAAATTTGAACGTAATAAACCACATGTAAACGTAGGCACAATCGGTCACGTTGATCACGGCAAAACGACACTGACAGCGGCTTTAACGAAAGTTATGGCGGAATTGCAGGGAGGAGGTATAGTCAAAGCGTTTGATCAAATTGATAATGCACCAGAAGAGCGTGAGCGTGGTATTACAATTGCAACATCACACGTAGAGTATGAATCAGCAAAGCGTCACTATGCTCATGTAGACTGTCCAGGTCACGCGGATTATGTGAAAAACATGATTACCGGTGCGGCACAAATGGATGGTGCTATTCTAGTTTGTGGTGCAACTGATGGTCCTATGCCGCAAACAAGAGAGCATATCTTGCTATCAAGACAAGTAGGTGTGCCTTATATCGTTGTATTCCTGAACAAAGCCGACATCCTTGCTGATGACTGTGGTGGTTTAGGAACAGAAGAATACAATGAAATGATCGAATTAGTCGAAATGGAACTTCGTGAGCTATTAGACTTATATGAATTCCCTGGTGATGATACACCAATTATAGTTGGATCAGCATTAAAAGCATTAGAAGGCGATACTAGTGAAGTAGGTGTACCTTCGGTAATTAAACTAGTTGAAGCGCTAGATACCTATATTCCGGATCCTATAAGAGCAACGGAAGGTTCTTTCTTATTGCCTATTGAAGATGTATTTTCAATCTCAGGTCGCGGAACAGTGGTAACTGGACGTATAGAACGTGGTATTGTTAAGGTTGGTGAAGAGATCGAAATCGTAGGTATCAAGCCTACGGTCAAAACAACCTGCACGGGTGTTGAAATGTTTCGTAAGCTTCTAGATCGTGGTGAAGCTGGCGATAACGTGGGGATCCTGTTAAGAGGAACAAAACGTGAAGATGTTGAGCGTGGGCAGGTTTTGGCGCACGTAGGATCAATTAAGCCGCACACAAGATTTTCGGCTGAAATATACGTACTATCAAAAGATGAGGGTGGTCGTCATACGCCATTCTTCAATGGTTATCGTCCGCAGTTCTACTTCAGAACAACCGATGTAACCGGTGCCGTTGAATTGCCAGCAGGAACAGAAATGGTAATGCCGGGAGATAACGTATCAGTAGAAGTAACTCTGATCGCGCCGATTGCGATGGAAGAAGGTTTGCGTTTTGCGATCCGTGAAGGTGGTCGTACAGTGGGTGCGGGTGTTGTTGCAAAAATCATTGAGTAATATATATGTCAAGTCAAACAATTAGAATAAGCCTGAAAGCATTTGATCATAAACTAATTGATCAATCTGCGGGTGAAATTGTTGAAACAGCAAAAAGAACTGGTGCGCAAGTAAAAGGCCCCATTCCGCTACCAACAAAACATGAGCGTTTTACAATTCTAACTTCACCGCATGTAAACAAAGATGCACGTGATCAATATGAATTGAGAACATACAAACGTCTGCTTGATATTATCGAGCCGACCGATAAGACGGTTGATACGCTAATGAAGTTAGATTTAGCCGCTGGTGTCGACGTTAAAATAAAGCTTATTTAAGCTTGAGAAGTTTGAGGGTTTAATTATGTCATTAGGTCTAATTGGTCGTAAATGTGGAATGACACGTGTCTTTACAGAAGATGGTGTGTCAGTGCCTGTTTCAGTTGTACAAATAGATTCAAATAGAGTTTCTCAGCTTAAAGGGCTAGAAACAGATGGTTACCGTGCGGTACAAGTTGCTGCAGGTGAAAAAAAATCATCAAAAGTTGATAAGGCGATGGCTGGTCACTATGCAGCAGCAAATATGACGGCAGGTCGCGGCTTGTGGGAATTTAGACTAAAAGAGGGTGAGGGTGAGGATCTGGAAGTTGGATCTGAGTTATCAGTTGGTCTTTTTGTCGATGGACAAGTTATTGATGTTCAAGGGACTAGTATCGGTAAAGGTTTTCAAGGTGGTATAAAGCGGCATAATTTTGGTATGCAGGATGCAACTCACGGTAACTCACTATCGCATAGATCAAATGGTTCTATTGGTATGTGTCAAACGCCAGGTAGAGTATTCAAGGGAAAGAAAATGTCTGGTCATATGGGGGCTGCAACAGTTACTACACAAAACCTGACTATTCATTCAATTGATACTGAAAGAAATCTTATATTGGTTAAGGGTGCGATACCTGGTGCTAAAGGCGGTGATGTTATATTAACGCCAGCAGTAAAGAAAAAAAATAAAGGATAGGTCATGAGTGTCAAAATACCAGCACTTAATAGTGCAGACTCTGCGGGTGAAGTAGAGGTTAGTGCAGATGTT
>Ga0208648_1001615_pt1 | contig 17640 bp, 11 predicted proteins | sample AntAceMetag02UKL_FD_184772 | JGI IMG/M metagenome (GOLD analysis project Ga0208648, IMG submission 184772) | Saline lake microbial communities from Ace Lake, Antarctica - Antarctic Ace Lake Metagenome 02UKL (SPAdes) (version 2) | ecosystem: Environmental > Aquatic > Non-marine Saline and...
AGGCCTAATTCTATAGTCGCACCGGGATCTGAAGTATCTCTGAATTTTTTTTTGAGCCTCGATTATCTTCTGAGCCATCGATAGTTCTTTATGCAATCGCTCGTTTTCCAGCTCAAGTTCCATCAGACGTTTCCTGTCAGAAGCGCTAATGGTTTGTTTACCGGATGAATGTGATGACGGTTCAAGTTTGCCTTCGTCGCGAAGATGGCGCCAAACAGCGATACTTTGCGAATAAAGTCCCTCACGGCGCAACAACGCACTCTTCTCGCCGGGCTTGGTACAACTGTCGTATTCCTTTAGGATACGAAGTTTATAAGCTTTGCTGAACCTTCTACGGACGGGTTTTGATGGCACTTCAGGATCTGATGGGGTGGATGAAGAAATCGCTGAAGTTTCAGATGCAATTCCAGTCAGCCTACGGCTTCCTTCCATTGCATCTGAAACTGCCTCGCCTGATTGATCTGTATTGAACATCTACTGCTCCTATAATCGCCCTCACTGGTCAACTAAAAGGTAAACAAGAACTGTCCAACATTACTATGGCACAGAGGGCATTGGAGAACATCTCATTGATGGATGCTGTATTGAAATGTGTTCTGTTTGTGGTGGGCAATATATCGGATGTTTTTGCGAGGAACACAATAAGGATTTTGCACGTTGGAGAGGAATTATGCCAGGTTGTGCCGAAGCGGAGTTTTTGGGCATGGATTTAACAACATTGGCACATACAGGATTGAGGACACTTTTCCATATTGAAAAAGTAACTCAACGAAACAACCCAACCTAACGAAAATTAGATGGTATAAGATAACTGGAGCATTACCTGATGGTGTTCCAGTTTTTCATTTCATAAACCAGTAACGATTGGAGAAAGTGAACTCATGAAAAAGATTGAAAAAGGATTGTACAAGGCACAAAGAAAAGATGGGAAGATAGGATATTATGGCAGATGGTATGGTATGGTATTAATGGTAAAGAAAAATTTAAAAGTCTCCATACAGATAATATTAGAGAAGCCAGGAAAAAACTACGAAATTTACTTTCTGAAATAGATAAAGAGAAAGATAATATTCTTGATTGCGGTGAAGATATATATATATCCAAATTACTAGATGAGTATATCTCCTATCGCTTTCAAAGAAGACCGAAAAGTACTGTAGATTTAGATAGATACTCGCTTAATAAATTCATAGAGTATAACGGCAACATCAAAACAAAAGAGGTTAAATCTCTGTTAATAGACGACATGATTGCTAATATGAAATCAGAGTATTCTCGAAGCACAGTAAATCTATGCATGAAGCACTTAAAATCATGCTTTAATTGGGCACTTAAGCGAGGATATTTATCACATAATCCTTTCACAGGTATAGAATTGTTGACCGTAACTGCTGCAGAAAGAGCGAGGGCTTTAACCACAGAACAGATTGCAAGACTGTTTGAACATATCTGTGGGGATGCGATGGAAGATGTAATAAAATTTCTTATATGGACAGGTTGCAGGAGGAATGAAGCATTATCACTTCAAGGTAGAGATGTTTCATTCAATCGTGATATTATATTTATCAGAGCCAGGAATACGAAAAGTAAGCAAAATCGTGAAATCCCTTTCAGTACGCACGAAGGTCTGAAAGAATTACTCCAAAATCATCGTGTAGAACCTCAAGAATTTGTATTTAAATCTACAAAAAAATAATGATGGTTCATGGAATGAAAGCTCTGTAACGCATTACGCTTCGAGGATTCTTACAAAAATAGGTGCTCCCGGGGCAACTACACATACTCTCAGACATACATTCGCATCACAGTTACTAAATGCTGGAGCACCGGTCTGGACGGTAAGTAGGCTTCTTGGACATTCAAGTATAACTGTCACAGAGAATACATATGCTCATTTAATTCCGGATCATACAAAACAGGTAATGTCTCTTCTTCCTTACTAGCGATTTTATCGCAAACACATTTTATAACACCTGTAAAACCCGCACCAGATATAGCTTTTGTAACACTTGAAAATATCGCAAATTTATCGCAAACTGCAAAATTTACATCTTGAAAAATTCGAAAATATCGCATTTACAAGTACTTGGAAAATCGGCGTTTTTATAAAAAAAAGGCTACGACTTGGTCGTAACCTCTTTAAAAACAGTCGGAGCGACTGGATTTGAACCAGCGACCCCTTGACCCCCAGTCAAGTGCGCTACCGGGCTGCGCTACGCTCCGAAAATTATCTTATTTGTCTTCTTGTCTATTTGAATTGATTCTTATAAAACCCACCGCAATTTATACTCAATTAATTTATAGTTCAACTATCTCAAACGGACAAGTCCCGAGAGATTCATGAACAATCCGCGATACAGTACAGGTAAATGTTGTTTAATACCGTGATTGAGCCCATCCACAAGGTGAAGTTGATCAAACAATATTATTAATGGTATTGAGTATTCAAGTATATCCTTACAGCTCCAGATATGAATCGAATTACTTCTGTACTGTTTCGTTTATAATGGGACAAAATCCAGATTTCATTAAGTAGCGCTTCACCTCCGTAGGTGGTAGATTGATTTCACCCACAGGAGGTATCAAATGGTAGTCAAAAAGCGTCGCCGTTTCAAGCCTGCAGACAAACTGAGGATAGTCCTGTCAGGTTTGTCAGGCGAGGAAAGGGTATCAGACGTTTGTCGCTGTGAAGGCATCAGCACAGTTCAATATTATGGTTGGAAGAAGCGATTACTTTCTTCTGCTGATGAGGTGTATGGCAAACAGAAAAGATCGACGCGTCAGGAAGAAGAGCTTATTGGAACAGTAGTACGCAAGGATCATGTGATAGCCCATTTGACTGAAGAGAACCTTGAGTTAAAAAAAATCCTGGTGCGGTTTTGTCGAAGTATCTTCGGCGGAGTGGTGGTCGTTGATAGATGGTTGTATTTCAGATACACGCGAGATTACAAATTGGTCTTTGACAAAGGTTCTTAACGTTTTACAGGTATCGCGCAGCAGTTATTACCGTTATCGAAAGGTGCTGATTGTTGGTAAGCCAAAGTCATCGGATCGTTGTAATCACCCCGGATCGCATTCTTGCTGAGGAGCGTACAGCAATCATCACTTATGCCCGTCAACATCCAGACATTCGTCACCGTTCGCTTGCCTGGAAGATGATTGACGATGATGTTGCTTTTGTATCGCCATCAACAGTTTATCGCATCCTTGTTAACGAGTATCTGATTTGCCGCTGGCAGCCCAAGTTGAACCGTGACAAGCGTATCCGTTATAAAGGTAACTGTCCCGATGAGAAATGGCAGTCTGATATCCGCTATGTGAAGATCAGTCGCAGGACCTATTATCTAATCATATTCATAGACGAATACAGCCGTTATATTGTTCATTATGAATTGATGTTGTCCATGGACGGTAATTCTGTATCCCTGGCAGCTTTGGACGCATTCTCAACAGTCGCAGATGATGCAAAACCAGAGATACAGACAGACAACGGATCTGGCTACATCTCGCATGAATTCAAGCTTGTTCTGACAGACAGGGGTGTAGGTCATCATCGAATCTACCCTTACTGTCCTGAAGAAAACGGGCTGGTGGAACGTACCAACCGTACCCTGGGTGAAAAGATCGATGAACTAGAGCCGGCGAATTTTCAAGAAGCAAAGGAAGAAATATCGAAAATAATTGACTGGTATAATCATGAACGGTTACACTCTGGTATCAATTTCCTGACACCCTGGGACATGTATCGTGGCAACCCGGAACAGCGTCTGCAGGAACGGCAAGATAAACTGCGTAAAGCAAAACAACGTAGACGTGAACAGAACCTGAAAGTCAAACAAAGAAGCTTGGCATTGGATTCAGAGATAAAAAAAAAGATCAAAACATATTGGTAAGGTAAAAAACAAACTCACTTGCGAGGAAGAACCGCTACTTACTTAAAACGTAAAATTGTCCCAAATTGTCTGAAACATTTCATAAATAATACATTAATAAACAATGGTAAGAAATACACATAACGATCCTCGAGATAATCTAATAGAATTCATTATGGGTTTTTCAAGGCTTTGTTATATCGTCAGGCTTTTATTACTTTGTGGTGCAAAATTACAGGCAGGAAATGAAATATACTTTTTTTATTGCGAACCGTTATCTTCGCTCAAAACGTCGTACCAAGTTCATATCGCTAATTACCTATCTTTCTGCCGGCGGAGTGGCGCTGGGAGCGGCGACTCTGGTTATAGTTCTCTCGGTGGCTAATGGTTTTGAGAGCGAAGTCAAAAGGCGAATTATCGGGGCGGATGCTCATCTCAGGGTCTCGACTTTCCATGAACAGGGAGCTGAGGATTGGATTCCCACCATGGCTAAAATCCTTGAAATGGAAAATGTGGAAGCGGTTTCACCATATGTCCTTGACAAGGGAATGATCCGTCACGGACGTCATTCCGAGGGTTGCGTGATAAGAGGGATCGATCCAAAGACGATTGGTGATGTAAACGATCTTCCGCAAATGATAATTTCCGGCTCGCTTGATAGCCTCACGAGTTATAGTAGTAGCAGAGAGATGAAACGCAATAAGATTGATGACACACAAACCATCTCCGAACATGACACTAAAAATCCAGGTGATACCCCAGCGTTACCCGGCATTATCCTGGGACGGTATCTTGCTGACGTTATTTATGGCACAGAGGGTGATACGGTTTTCCTGTTCAGCCCGACAGGGACAAGTCTCTTTGCCCAACCCCGAGTGGGAAAGTTCAGGATCGTTGGAATATTTGAATCGGGTCTGGCAGAATTCGACCAGGTCTTTGCTTATGTCGAAATTGGCGAAACGCAGAAACTGTTCGGGATGGGCAATAAGGTGTCGGGACTGGATGTGCGTACGACCAGGCTTGAAGACGCTGAATCTGTCAAGGAAAAGATCAGCGCAACAATTGGATATCCCTGGTATCCGCGTACCTGGTTCGAGATGCGAAAAACGTTGTATAGCTGGATGCGGTTGGAAAAATGGGCGTTTTTTATTATCCTGAGCCTGATTATACTGGTAGCGGCATTTAATATTATCTCAACCCTGGTAATGGTTACGATGGAAAAAAAGAAAGAGATCGGAATCCTTGTTGCAATGGGTGCCACCAGAAAGGAAATCGCTCAAATATTCCTTTATCTCGGGCTCTCTGTTGGAATAACCGGAACGGCTATCGGGTTATCAGTCGGCTGGGCTTTGCTTGCCGCTCAGCAGAAATTCCAGTTTATTCATCTCCCCCCGGAAGTATATATGCTCGCTGCTTTTCCTGTAGAGATACAGGCTATGGACTTCCTGGCAGTTGGATTGGCGGGGCTGGTGATATGTTTGCTTGCCTCTGTCTATCCCGCACGGCGTGCTGCCTCACTCGACCCTGTGGAGGCGATTCGCTATGAATAATGGAGATCGTTCACCAGATTCGCAGATGCTGAAAGCCATTGGATTGACAAAGAATTTCAAACTTGATAAAACGGAAATCCAAGTTCTGCGAGGAATAGATATTGAAGTGAAAAAAGGTGAATTCATTTCTATAATCGGTCCCTCCGGCGCGGGGAAAAGCACTCTGCTGCATATCCTGGGTACACTTGAGAGTCCCACTGATGGTGAGTTGCATTTAAATGGTCGTAATATCACGAGCTTGAAAGAGGATGAGAAATCTCAATTGAGGAGAGGACACATCGGATTCATCTTTCAATTTCATCATCTTCTCCCTGGATTTTCAGCTCTTGAAAACGTTGCAATTGCTGCATTGGTGAATAAGAGGAAGCCGGAAGAAGCGTTTTTATCATCAGAAGAGCTGTTGAGATCTTTCGGTCTTGGCGAAAGGTTGAAGAACAAACCGGCAGAATTATCTGGTGGAGAGCAACAGAGGGTTGCAGTCGCAAGAGCGCTGGTAAATAATCCGTCACTCATCCTCGCTGATGAACCTACAGGCAATCTTGACCGTTCCACAGGCAGAGCACTTGAGGAAGAGATGGCTCGTTACGCCCAGGAACAAGGAACGGCAATTATTGTCGTAACCCATAATGATGAATGGGCAAAAAAAGCCGACCGGGTTTTGACTCTTGAAGACGGATATCTTGGATAAAACTTCCCACCACGGTGTCATTTAATCCCAAAAATTCGAAACTGCTGAAAATACTATTGTTTTAATTGAATTTTTATGAATTGAAACTATTTATGCAGAGTGAAAGTGATATTATCAGGCAAGGCATAAGACTTGCTTCAAGATTTCTAAGCACATTAGTGCTCCCCCTTCTCCAGGGATAGATTGATAATACTTCGTTAAGGCTTAGAGAATCTTTATATTAAAGGTTTGTTTTCCATTAATGAGCATACAACATACAGGTAAGATAAATGACGAATAAATTTTCCTTTCATGTACAACAGGTGATACAATACGCTCGCGAAGAAGCGTTACGTTTAGGTCACGATAGTATTGGCACTGAACATCTGCTGCTGGGTTTGATCCATCTTGGCGAAGGAACAGCAGTGAATCTGCTGAAGAGTCTCGGAATAGATCTTAACGAGATTAGAGAAATTATCGAAGATGCGATTCAATCTCCCTCCACCACAATGAAAATGGGCAATATCCCGTTCACCAAACGTGCGGAGAAAGTACTTAAAGTATCTTACATCGAAGGTAAGAACCTATCGGCGGAAAATATCGGAACCGAACATTTGCTGCTTGCATTGATTAAAGATGAAGAAGGGCTTGCCGCCCAGGTACTTACAAGTAATAATATTACTTATGAACTGGTCAAGGGTGAGATCGGCTCAGCCAGCGTGGATAATGCAGAGGGTAGAGAAGCACCTGCATTACCCAAGGCGTCAGGAAAAAGCAAAACACCTGTTCTGGATCACTATGGTCGTGATCTGACAAAACTTGCACGCGAGGACAAGCTTGATCCTATTATCGGCAGGGATAAAGAGATAGAACGTGTAGCGCAAATCTTATCGCGCCGTAAAAAGAACAATCCGGTATTGATTGGTGAACCGGGTGTGGGAAAAACAGCGATCGTAGAAGGTCTTGCATTACGTATTACTCAGCAAAAGGTCAGCCCGGCGTTATTCGGCAAAAGAGTAGTGGCGATTGACCTTGGCGCAATGGTTGCCGGCACAAAATATCGCGGTCAATTTGAGGAACGAGTGAAGGCAGTACTTACTGAACTCGAGAAGAATAACAACAATGTTATCATCTTCATAGATGAACTTCACACGATAGTCGGCGCCGGTTCGGCTTCCGGCAGCCTGGATGCGTCAAATATGTTTAAACCTGCACTTGCGCGTGGTGAGTTGCAATGCATCGGGGCGACCACGATGAATGAATATCGTGAAAATATTGAGAAAGACGGCGCTCTTGAAAGACGTTTCCAGAAGTTGATGGTCGAACCTCCAAATGTTGAGGAAACTATTGCCATTCTTCAAGGATTAAAAGAAAGATACGAGGATCATCATGGTGTAAATTATAGCCAGGAGGGATTGAGGCAGTCTGTAATCCTTGCTGACAGATACATCTCAGATCGTTTTCTTCCTGATAAAGCCATTGATGTTCTTGATGAAACCGGCAGCCGTCTGAGGTTGATGAATCTTGTTGTTCCTGAGACTATCATCAAGCTTGAACAGGAAAACGAAGAGTTGCAGCAACAGAAAGACCATTTGGTTAAGAAGCAGGAATACGAAAAGGCTGCTGAACTGCGTGACAAGAAACGTAACCTTGATCAACAGCTTGCTAAAGCCAGAGATGAATGGGAAAAGAATGAGAACGCCAAACCAATAGACGTTACCGAAGAACACGTGGCTGAAGTTGTAAGTATGATGACTGGCATTCCTGTAAGCAGGGTTGCAGTAACTGAATCGCAACGACTGCTCGAGATGAAAGGAGCATTGCAGGAACATATCATCGGTCAGGATGAAGCAATTGAAGAACTTGTGAAGGCGATTCGCCGCAGCCGCACCGGGCTGAAAAATCCTGACAGACCTATCGGCAGCTTTATGTTCCTCGGACCGACCGGTGTTGGCAAAACTGAGTTGGCGCGTGTGCTCGCTGAATATCTCTTCGAGGATAAAAGCGCTTTAATCCGGGTCGATATGTCGGAATATATGGAAAAATTCAACGTCAGCCGTTTGATTGGCGCACCCCCGGGATATGTCGGTTATGATGAGGGTGGTCAATTATCCGAAAGAGTACGGCGCAAACCATACAGTGTAGTTCTTTTGGATGAGGTCGAGAAAGCTCATCCGGATGTGTTTAATATTATGCTTCAAGTGCTTGATGCAGGTGAGTTAACAGATGGTTCCGGCCGCCGGGTTGATTTTCGTAATACGGTAATCATTATGACGTCAAACCTGGGTACACGTGAGGCAAAAAAGAGTTCCATCGGGTTTGGTGAAGCAGGTTCAACAGGATCTTACGAACAGATGAAAACAAAGATGAATCAGCAGGCTGAAGATATGTTTCGTCCGGAATTTCTTAACCGGCTCGACGAACTCATTGTTTTCCGGAGGCTTGAAAAAGAACATATCCTTCAGATTGAAGATATTTACCTTGAGGACATCAATAATCGCTTAAAAGATCGCGGAATCAGGCTTGAAGTGAATAAAAATGCGAAAGACTACCTGGCGGAAAAAGGTTTCACATCACAAACAGGCGCCCGGACTTTACGCAGGACTGTTGAAAAACATATTGAAGATCTCCTTGCCGAGGAAATGTTAAAGGCAAATGTTATAGATGGCGATAAAGTCAAAGTTCGTTTGAAAGATGACCAGCTGGTATTTGTCAGCACACACAGTAATAAAGAAAGTAAATCTAAAAAGACTGTAAAAAGTGAAAAGAAAAAGGAAGAGGAAACAAAATAAGCAAGTTCACATTGTGACTCTATCACTCTGCTTATGAGGCTGATTCCTGAAACGCAATTTATTCAAGTTTTGTTTTTCCTGTGAAAATGGGAATCCTGCAATATCAAGAATTTAAGCAATACTGGATTCCCTGGTCAAAACCCACCAAAAACGGATAATCCTAAGAATGACATCATCGGACAGCCTGGAAAACTGGGATAAACAATTTCCATGTTTTAAGAGCTTGCATTAATTAAACGAAAACCGACCTGAAACTATTCTCTTTTCATAGATTCCCTTGCCACATTTAGAGCTGAAAACCACAAAATCATTTCCTAAAGTTAGATACGCCTAATACCGATAATACTATTAAGCAAGTGTCACTTTCACCCCAAACCAATTTTTGCCAGTTAGCTAATAAAAAATGAATATCGTCGAACCATCAAATCCAGATCATATATCGATTGCACAGCCTATCCGTGATGGCGAAGCCACACATTCGAGTTCTGGTTACACCGATAATGGAGATTTCAGAACTGGTTATTCAAATGAACAATCAGATTCAGTTTCCATTTCTGATGCAGCCAAGGCAAAGTATTCTTCTTCCAAAAGTAATAACCAGGCAGATCCTTCATCAAATAACGACAACAATAATGATGGACCTGTTGTCAAAAAAAATCCTCGAAACAATTCGACTGATCAAAACAGAAAATCTGAAAACCGTGAAACGGATTCTTCTCTGTCTCAAACATCGGATGGAATCGATCTTTCAGACGAAGAAGACAAAAAAGTCCGTGAACTGCAGAAACGTGATCAGGAAGTAAGACAGCATGAGCAGGCACACCTGGCGGCAGCCGGACATCTGGCAAATGGCGGTACTCAATTAGAATATGTGAACGGCCCGGATGGCAGGCAATATGCGTCAGGTGGTCATGTAAATATCAGTATCGGAGGTGGCAATACTCCTGAGGAAAGATTGCAGAATGCACAGCAAGCAGAAAGAGCTGCCCTTGCTCCCACCAACCCATCTGCCCAGGATAGAAAGGTCGCTTCAGCGGCAAGAAAGAAAGCGAATGAGTCACAAAAAGAGATCAGTGACGAGAAGGCAAAAGACTTAGAAAACACCTCATCCAGCGCGAAGCAAGAAATTAACAACATTAATGACGTAGTCGATAATGAAAATCAATTCCCAACGGAGAATCCGGACTTTATAAAACCCGGATTAGGCGCTTCAACAATCATTGATAGCCGTTCTTCGGAGAGCGCTGTTAAAGAAACTGAACGAAAATCATCAAATGTAGATAAAAATAACGAAAGTGAATACTCCCGGAATAATCCGGAATGGATAAGAGTTGTTCCAAATAGTACAAATTCTGATTCAAATAATAATCAGCAAAATAATTCACCTGGCAATAATAGTCGTAACGCTGAAGATGAGAACGAATCACCGAACAATAATTCTTCATCAGGTTTAAGCGACAATACTGAAAAATCGCAAACAGACATCAATAATACTTCTCCATATTTGACACAACAGCATGAAGAACAAAATAACAATGTTAATCGTGCAATATCAGAAGCTGCAAATAATTATGGGAATAATAGAAACGGACCACAATCTCCCTCTATGGAGAGACTCTCTCAGAATGCTGCCAAACCCGGCTCATTTGTAAATCTTGTAGCATAATTATATCTGCTTCCAAATAATTTCACAAAAAAAACAATACCACCAGCAAAGAATATAAATCATGAGCGCAGGGTGTGCAATGATGTGTGCATGACATACACACATCACGACATCAATTACTCTATGTCTCTTAAAAAACCAGTACTTAAGGGAATTGGCATAATGCTTGTATATGTGAATGATAGACCCCGAGGCTGCCAAACCTTGGTATGGAAACCAGAGAATGGAGTGAGTCAGGAATCACCCTTCCGAAGCCAAGCGAACTTTCAGTCACGCTAACTTACTGACATCTTTGGTTTCCGGGTCTTGACAATTATGGGTGCTTGAAGCCCGTTAAATATATGAAGGTGCATCCCCGCACCGTATAGCCTTGGATTTTTCGGTATGAGCCACTACCGTTATCCGGGGCTTTTCTTTTGTCGTTCAAATTGATCAATTGAAATTGAGGCAGTTCTTGGCTACCTTTATATTAACGGAAACAGAGGATAATTTGGATATAAACCGCATAGTTCCAGTCAAGGGACCTTTCAGACTTGCGACTGCATTAAATGTTTACTTACGCCACGATGAGCCCCGTCGCGACCCGAATGAATCGGCACGAGTATCCTTTTCTGTTGAAATCCCCGGTGGAGCTGTTGAGGTCATCGTCAAGCAGGAAAAGCCCGGTGATAATTTACTTTTAAGAATTGTAGGAAATAATGCTGACGATGAAGTAGCGGATAAAACTGTATCAAATATTACCCGTATGTTTTCGCTGGGTGTGGATCCCACATCATTCTTTGAAAAAACTGTAAAAGACAAGAACCTTGGATATGCTTCGACAATGTTTCCGGATCTCAGACCAGTTCTTTATATGACTCCATTCGAGGGAATAATCCGACTGGTTATAAGTCAACGATTGTCGCCTGACCAGTCAGCAAACCTGATTCGTAACCTTCGCGAAGTAAGCGGCATAGTACCCCCGGGTCGTCCTTATGCTCAACCGGCATTCCCTGGAAAAAACACAATCCTTGCTGTTCCCAATCGTTTGCTTGAAGTCGCTGGATTGCCAAATAATAAAGTGCGCAATATTAAGGCAATAGCTGCCAGCCTGGTTGGAGAACCGGATGTGCTGGAATATCTATGCAATATCGTCGATCAGTACAAAGCCAGGAAATCCCTTGAACAACTTCCGGGAGTGAATCACAGGATGGCTGAACATATGCTTATCTATGCTTATGGTTTCAGAGATGTATTAATTGATGACCCCGCTCTCCTTAAGGCAATTCAAAGATTTTACAGCTTCTCGGCTCTTCCCGATAAAAGCATAGTAGCCCGCCTGTCACAATCATACATCCCTTGGCGATCATGGTGGATTTACCTCCTCCTGACCGCAAATGAAACTTCTGTAATTGTTTAAGTAGATCCCTTTCGCCGAAAGGGATTTGTAGCAGTGAATTCAAGATAACTTTCACGATCCGACTGAAATCCCTTTCGGCGAAAGGGATCTACTTGTCAAATCATCAGCCATCAACATTATGGAGTATCAATCGTTGGTTCCGGCAATAGGGGAGGAAGTTCTTGCCCTGACAGGTGATCAAGCCTTAGCCGCGCCTCGGCAGACAGCAGCCCTTCAGGGTAATTTATCAGAAGCGCTTCGAAACTGGATATTGCCTCTTCAGTATCCCCAGTACTTTCCCACCAATTACCAAGTTCAAACCATGCTTCCTCGGCTCGAGAATGATCCGGGAAACGTTTTACGAAAGCCTGTAAGGTCTTTGCTGAATCTTCAGGGAAAATTGCGAGTTCAAGAAATGCCGCTTGCCAGGATGCTTCAGGTGCAAGAGATGACAAACTATCTTCAGACAATTCAATGTAGAGGTTATGCGCCTCTTCATATTTCATATCAAACTTTGCTTTATCAGCTTCACCAAGCTTCACAAGACTCTTTTTGTCTTCACTTCCCGCATTTAGAAGTTTTGTAAAAACAAATGCATCATTCTCAGCGTCAGCGCCTTCAGGATGGGCAGTCAGGGAATCCAAAAGCTTGATGGCGGAATCCAGTTCACCTGACCACCAGGCAATCCTGGCGCGGAGAAAAACAGCGTCCGAAATGATTGAACGGTTGCCTCTAACTGAAGGCTGTCTGCGGCGGTTTCTGTTTCTTGGAAGTATTCTCCGTCCGACTTCATTCAGCAGGCTGTCGGCGGCTTCCAGGCTGTCCAGCCGGGCAAGGGCAACTCCACCGGCATAACGGATAAGATCAATATCCCCCAAAGCGGGATTTTGTAATAGAACATTAAAATCAGCTAATGCTGACTGGGGATCGTTCAGTTTCTCCAGGTACAACAGACCCCGTTGCAGTATCGCCCTGATTTCAACCCCGACATTTGATTCCAGCTCACAATACAGGCTCAGAAGCGAATCAGCCTTTTCATATTGTTCCCTGTCGATTGCGATACCTGCCAAGGCTATATCGACTGAGGCGCGTTCCTCGGGAGTTGACCATTTTTTTGAGGCAATTTCGAGAGCACGTTCGGCAGCATTGAGGGCACCCTCCGCCTGTGCGTCGGCGGCAAAAGAAACAAGACGTTTCCAGGGCTTTTTTTCTTCTCCGGCTATCTCTGCAAGGATCTCGACTGCGCTGTCATAATCACCGTTTTTCATATATTGTTCCATCAATATTTCACGGCACGTTACCCGGTATCCCTGCCACGGTTCCTTGTCTTTTGTCTCCTCAAGTTTACCGCGAATCGCAGTCGCTACGGCTTCATTTGCTATTTCGTTATTAGGGAAATTTGCCAGGCTTCTCAACACATAACTCTTTCGCGTCGATCTCTCGCCGAGTGTGAGCAGGAACTCTTCCGCGGCGCCTTTCCAATCCATCCGTGATTGTAAAAGCGAAGCGAGGTTCATGGCGAACAGGTCAGGATCACCCAGCTCAGAACGTCCCTTTCGCAGGATTTCAACAGCCCTGTCAGCCAGCCTGAGACGAATGAATACCTGGGCAAGCGCAAGGTAACTGCCGGTGGAGCCGGGGATAGCGTTCAAAGACTGCTGCCAGTCTATCTCAGCCTGGTTTTCACGCCCTGCCTGGAAATGCACTGCACCCAGTTCGGCGAATAAAGCCGCTGGATTACTCTTGCCGGATTCATTTCTAATGCGTTCTTCCAAACGACCTGCGGCTTCGTCATATAGAGTGAGAGCTGACAGGGAGCGAATGATTGCATCAAAGTATGTCGGGTCTTCCGGATATTGACTATGAAGCTGCTCATAAACAGAAAGCGCAGACTTGTAATCCCCCCGAAGCTCCAACCGCCTCGCTGTTTTACTCTTCTGATTAGCACGCTTCCGCGCGTCAGCCTTCTGCTGATCCTCTGGAGTGACCCTTGGACGTGCCTGCGAGACCTGCATCTCTTCACAAACCGCTGTTATCGGATTAATTGCTATAAAAGAAAGCGCACACAGGAATAATAATAGAAACCGTGAAAATAATGAATAATATATCTGTTTGATCCACATAATTTCAAAGTAGATTGATTTGATATCAATATCAATATTAAGATTTAATGGCGTTTCGTAATAATAATGTTTGCTCATGAACAGGCAGAGCACGTCCCGGACATCGAGCTGTCCGGGGCACACGAAGAAAAATGTTAAAATCATTACTATTGAAGTTGTCTGATGAAAAGAAGGAAAATTAATATTTAATTAAAGTGAACAAATTTATAGCAAACTGCTAAATTTCTGTTTACTTTTAGCGAGTTAAAATAAACATTTTAGACTGGGGAAGACGATGAGTGATGTGGACATTATCCGGAAGATCGAGAAAGAGATCGGGAAACCGCTAAAACAGGAATCAATCGAAGAGCTGTTAAAACGCCCGTATTCACTCAGTCCGGCATACAGTGTTGGCGAAGATGATGAAGTTACCGTTTTACGGTTGAATAGTGTCAAAATCAAGGATTTCTCTTTCCTGCGCGAGCTGAAGGGATTGACATCACTCAACCTGTATAACAACAATCTGTCTGACGTCTCTTTCCTCCGCGAACTGAAGGGATTGACATCACTCAACCTGTATAACAACAATCTGTCTGACGTCTCTTTCCTGCGCGAACTGAAGGGATTGACATCACTCAACCTCGGGTGGAATATAAAGATAACGGATTACTCCTTCCTGCGCGAACTGAAGGGATTGACATCACTCAACCTGAACGACAACAAGCTGTCAGACGTCTCTTTCCTCCGCGAGCTGAAGGGATTGACATCTCTCAACCTGGGTGGGAACAAACAGATATCAGATTACTCATTCCTTTGCGAGATTAAGGGATTGACATCTCTCTACCTGTACAACAACAACCTGTCAGATGTCTCTTTCCTCCGCGAACTGAAGGGATTGACATTACTCTACCTGGGTGGGAATGAACAGATAACCGATTACTCTTTCCTGCACGAGATTAAGAGATTGACATCACTCGACCTGTTTGACAACAACCTGTCTGACGTCTCTTTTATCAGTGAATTGAAAAGTCTTACCCATATAGATTTAGGCAATAATCCGAACCTCAAGGAACCGCCAGAAAGTGTAATTGAAGAAGGTGTTGACGCGATTCGCCGTTACTTCAGATTAAAAGAAGAGCAGGGTACGGATTTTCTATACGAAGCCAAGGTGCTGTTCGTGGGAGAACCGAAAGCGGGCAAAACCTCGCTTATGAAAAAACTGGTAGATCCGGACTACCCGGTTCCCAATCCCGACCCTGAAAAGAAAGAAAAATCCACACTTGGAATCGATATAATACCGGGCTGGACTTTCCCCTATGAGAAAGATTCATCGATAAATTTCAAGGCACATCTCTGGGATTTCGGCGGACAGAATATACAGTATTATATACACCAGTTTTTCCTCACCGAACGCTCGCTGTATGTCTTACTGGTGGATGACCGTAAAGACCTGCCCAACACCGATTACTGGCTGGATATTATCAAGCTTCTCGGCAAGGGCAGTCCTGTCCTGCTGGTGCAAAACGAGAAAGAGATCGACGCCTCAACCGGTTTTGACCGTGTACGGTATGAGAGAAGTTACAAGGATCACTTTGATCTGAGATTTGCTGATGTCAACCTGTCAAAAAACGACGGTAGGTTGGACGCGATAAGCAGGCAGATAAAATCCATGCTTTCAAACTTGAAACATGTCGGTGATCCCCTGCCCGCCGGATGGATAAAGGTGCGTAAGAAGGTTACTGAATTAAGGGAAAAAAATCACCTACCCCTGTCCGAATATAAAAGGATCTGTGAAACGGAAAAGATCACCGCAGAAGCTGACCAGGAATTACTCTGCGGTCACCTCCACAATCTCGGAATTATCCTGCATTACCGGGGAGAGAGCGGACTGGCGGATACTGTTTTTCTCAATCCTGAATGGATCACCGACGCGGTTTATGCCATTCTTTCAAGTAAGGAGCTTGAAAGAAAAAACGGACTATTCACAAAAAAATGGCTCTTTGAGAAGTGGGGGAATAAGTATGAATTCGAAGAAAAGAACAAATTACTCATCCTGATGCAGAAGGAAGAATTCGATCTCTGTTACCGTCTTGAGGCTGCGGAGGAAGAAAGCTACCTGGCGCCTCAGCTCCTTCAAGACGTTGCTCCGGACCGGGCAAACCAATGGGAATACCGAGGGGATCTCTCCTTCCGTTATAAATACGATTTTATGCCATCCGGTATAATCACCAGGATTATAGTACGCCTGAGTACCTGGATCTCCGCTGACGACCATAAAAGAGATCTTGTCTGGCGAAGCGGTGTGATCCTGGAAAAAGACGGGTGTGAAGCGTTGATCAAAGGTGATTTCAAGGGAGGCGTATTAAAGTCGATAGATATCTCTGTAAAAGGGGACGATTTTCACCGTAAATCTTTCCTCTCCTACATCCGTGGCACAATAGACGAAATCCACCGCGTTTCTTTCGAAGGAATCGAATTCGAGAGTTATATACCCTGCTGTTGCGAAGTTTGTGTTGAATCAGACGATCCATCCCTGTTCGAACTTGACAGAATTGAGAAGTTTATCAAAGCCGACGAGGATAAAATCACCTGTGAAAAAGGAACTAAATTCAGGAAAATATCTATTGTAGATCTTCTTGAAGGTGTGTCTGATCATTTGCCGAGTATGACTTTTAATAAATCAACAGAAGAATGGAAAGACGATGGAGAATCCAAATTCAAGGATAAAATTTTGGAGCTTTTAGAAGAAACAATTTCAAGAAATGTGCAAACTATTAACATTGAAGGATCAGTTGAAAATGTTGTAACGGCAACAGATTCATCAAAAACAGAATTTGAAAACAAACCAGCACCGGAGAAGAAATATAGTCGTCTTGAAAAGGGAGCTTGGCTTGCGGCAATTGTAGTAGCTATCGCAGCAGTTATTACTTTGTGTATCAAATGGCCTTCCAATGAGGATGAAGACAAGGCGGAACTTCCAAAACCAGAACAGACTCAACAAGTAATTCAGTCGCCAGTAACTGATGAAAAACCAGTTGATACAAAAACAGAAGATATGTTTGATGCCACTAAGGAATTAAAGAGTACCGAGCAAGGTAAAGTTGATTCACTGCCGGACAAATGAGTTGTAAAGTAGCTCACTTTCGCCGAAAGTGAATCGAATCTGTTCGAGGATACACACTTTATAAATATTATTTCTTGAGCGTAATTCTTGAAAATAGTGCATGCTTAAGGATCAATAATCGTCTCCGGGACATCAAGCTGTCCTGGGCACCCCAGCAATGATTTATTCCGATCAAATTATCCCGGATTACTACCCGGTAGTTCACTTTCGCCGAAAGTGAGTCGAGTTTGTTGTGCAAATATAGTAGTGCAACAAATAAATTCGCATGTAAATAAGAAATATCATTTGATATGAGAATGTAGGGGCAGGATTTATCCGCCCGATTCTATTTACTCAGACAAGGGCGGATAAATCCTGCCCCTACAACATGCGAACTTACTTCCGAGCAATGCTAGCCCGGATATTTCACGAGTACCTTTCTCGTCCAGTTTTTCAATGCGAATAGTCCATATTTTTTGGACAATTCGCATTCCTGCGGCAATAGCTCCA
>Ga0208648_1001618_pt1 | contig 17620 bp, 8 predicted proteins | sample AntAceMetag02UKL_FD_184772 | JGI IMG/M metagenome (GOLD analysis project Ga0208648, IMG submission 184772) | Saline lake microbial communities from Ace Lake, Antarctica - Antarctic Ace Lake Metagenome 02UKL (SPAdes) (version 2) | ecosystem: Environmental > Aquatic > Non-marine Saline and Alkaline...
CTTCTTTTTTAAGGTCCGCAGGCACAATCAGATCATTTATTTTACATCCAATAGCTTCTTCAACTTTGTATTCGAAGATGTTTGTAAATTCACGGTTTATTTTTCGTACTCTATCTTCATTATCCAAGATCGCTATTGCTTCTGGTGCTCCTTCAATTAGCTCCTCTAAATATGCCATCTGAACATCTCGCTCCTCTTCCATCTGTTTGCGCTCTGTGATATCAGTATCTATACCACGGTATCCAATCATTTTATTGTTTTGATCAACGATGGGGACACAGTTGGTCTCGAGGAAAACTATGCTTCCATCGCGGTGCATATTGGAATTCTCGAGATTCAAAATGGTTTTCTTCTCTCTGAATGCTGCGAGGGCGAGTTCTTTCAGCTCATCTTTTTTGCTTGGATCGAAAAAATCGTAAAAATGTTTCTTCCCAACGATCTCCGTTGGTTTCCAGCCGAGAATCTGCTCTACAACCGGGCTGGAATAAGTGTACAGTCCATTACTATCTACTTCCCAAACCCATTGTATGGCATTTTCAGTTATTTGTTTGAAGCGCGTTTCACTCTCACGAAGATCATTCTCACTCTGCTTTAGCTCGGTGATATCGAGGTAGGTACCCAGGACACCAGTAATATTTCTATTGTCATCCCTAAGCGGCATCTTACTCGTAAGCAAATGAATCATCTCTCCGGATGGGGTTGTCTGCGGCTCCTCAAAGTTGAGCTTGGTTTCCCCACTCTCAATTACAGCAAGGTCGTCTGCACGATAGAGATCTGCCTGCTCACGCCAGTTCATTTCATAATCATCCTTGCCGATGATATCCTCTGGTTTCTCGCACCCGGCATCTTCAGCAAATGCTGTATTGCATCCTAAGTATCTTAAATTTTTGTCTTTCCAAAAGACCCTGACCGGGATGGAGTTGAAGACTGCACGAAGGATTTCGCTGGATTCTTGAAGCGCCGCTTCCGCTCTCTTACGGTCGGAAATATCCTGGAAGGTGCCTCTCATCTTAGTGCATATTCCGTCTTCCAAAACTGGTTCCCCATTTACTCGGCACCAGAATTGACGACCTTTTGAGGAATTACACTGTAGATCAAGATCAAAAGAAATGCCTTTTTCAATAGCCCTTTCATAGGCGGCTTTCAATATTTTCCGGTATTCGGGAGGATAATAATTCAGATGTTCTTCAGAACCGGGTACAGGATCATCGTAGTCAATTTCGACAATATCATATAAAGCGCGAGTCCACACTGCTTTCCCTGTTGCTAAATCGTGTTCCCAACCACCGATTTTTGCTATTTGACCTGTTTCGTTCAGAATCTGTTCACTTTCTAGTAGCGCCTCCTCCGCCTTTTTGCGCTCGCTGATGTCAACTATGATACCTCTCATACCAACAGGTTTATTGTTTTGAAGAATCGGGGAGGAATGAACAGTAGCGGAAAATATGGAGCCGTCTTTTCTCATTATAGAGTATTCGTTTTCTCTTATGTTTTCTCCTTTCATTATCCTCGAAATATCTTTCCTCGCCCTCTCTGTGTCTTCAGGCACAAGTAATTGAGATACACTTATCCCATTATTAAAATCTTCCTTTGAATAGCCTGTTTTTGTTAAAGTTACTTTATTGACATAAGTGATCTTACCTTTTAAATCCATTTCATAGATCATTTCAGGAAGAAGATCACTCAAATCTTTGAATTTCTGCTTGCTGATATTCAGCTCTTCTGTTCGTTCCTCTACGAGTTGCTCCAGGTTTTGCCGATAATTCTGGTTCTTTTTTTCGAGGAGTAGTTTTTCATCGTGCAGGGCTTTGGAGCTTGCGGCATTGTGAACAGTTTTAATGATGTCTATTTTTGTTATTGGTTTCGCCAGGTAATCGAAGGCTCCAAAACGTAATGCTTCTGAGGCCGTTTCAAGGGTTGGTTCCCCCGTCATCATGATCACCTGGATATGGGGATTAATCCGAAGAACAGATTCAAGAAGTTTTACACCTGTCATCTTCGGCATGATGATGTCTGTCACTACCACATCGAAATCTTCATTCTTCAGCAATTCAACAGCCGTTATCGCGTCTTCAGCTACCTGAACGTCGTAACCATCGTCTTCTAGAAACGCTTGAAGAGTAATTCTGATACTTTTCTCGTCATCTACAACCAGAATTCGAGCCATTATGCTTTCCCTTCCTTGATATCTTCTTCACGAGTCCCGTCCATTGTCCAACCGTTATTCACTCTCAGGTCAACATGAAAATGCGTGTATTGCCCAGGTTCACTCTCAACATTCAATTCACCCAGGTGATCCTCGACTATCCCATAGCTGATGGAAAGTCCGAGTCCGGTCCCTTTCGTCCGATCTTTGGTAGTGTAAAACGGATCAAATATGCGATTGCGAATCTCTTCGGATATTCCAATACCATGATCCTCGACAGTCATTCGTATCCACTTAATATTCTCTCTTTCAAAAGGTCGAACTTTCACAACCATCATCTTATTCTCATCATAATCCGGGTAGCGTTCATTAAGGGCGTCGCGGGCGTTGGTCAACAGATTCATCAAAACCTGCTGGATATGCTGACTGCGGCACCTGATCTTTGGCAGGTTGTCGGGTACATCCAGCTCCAGTGCAATCTGGTCGTGTCGAATAATAGTCTGGACGAGTGAAATCGTGTCATTAACGATATCCTGAATATTGGCAGGGCTATGAGTTTCTTTTTCATCCCTGGAAAAGGTCAGTAGGTTGCGGACGATGGTAGCGACACGTTCTGTTTCAGAGATAATTTCCTGTGCGTAACCCTTTAATTTGGTTTCTTCGCCCGAACGATCGCTAATCAATTGCGCATAGTTCATGATACCATTGATCGGATTATTTATTTCATGCGCGACACCGCTCGCCAGGGTACCAATCGACTCGAGTTTCTGATGCTGACGCATGTGGATTTCAAGACTCTTGCGCTCATTTGCCGCCTGTTTGCGTTCAGTGATGTCTTGTATAAATGCGACGCCGTTTAGTTCGGATTCCATCAAAGTAGCGGCACTTACCAGGATGGGAATCCGGCTCCCATCCTTGCGGATATATTCCTTCTCGAATTGGGTCGATACACCAGCCGAAGCGAGTTCCTCCAACGCAATTTCATCTAGTTTCTTGTATTCCGGGGGAGTCATGTCTGCCCAACTCACTTTTCCTAACAGAAGATCATCCCTGCTATATCCGACCATTTCAAGAAAGAGGTCGTTGGCGTCAGTGATATCTCCAGTTGCATTCCAGAACAGGACGCCTGTCATTCTCGATTCAAACAATCTCCTGAGCCGGGCTTCACTTGCTGCTAAGTTCCGGATCATCGGATTCGTTACTCTGAAGAACAGGATTGCTCCGAAAAATATCAAGAAAATTGATACGACGATGGCTGTGATACCTGCTTTGATGTAGGGGGCACGTACCTCCTTCAGGTCCATTTTGGCGACAATGCCCAGATCCATCACAGCCACAGGCTCATACGCTGCGAGAACCTTTTCACCACGATAATCGAGACCGATGATCGTGCCGGACTTTCCAGACAACGCCAGTCGCATCGGCTCTGCAAGCTGTGAATCGAATGAAATATTATCCAGCGGGAAGCGAAGTTCTTTATGTCGGTGCCTGAGCAGGAAGTTTATTTCTTCACCTTTGTGTTGGGCCATGGTAAACTCGCCTGTTTTACCGAATCCGTCAAACTTGTCGTGTGCTTCTATTATCTTGCTCAGTGTAGCTTTGAAGGGGTCGTAATCGTGGTATTCATCGGGTAGTGATTTCTTATGCTCAACATCATATTGTGCTATTGATTCAATCAAACGCGCCCTGCTTTGAGCAATATTCACAAGTCTCGACCGGTTCTCTTCAAATGCTGCCTGGTAGAGGGTGCTGATCGTGATGGCTGCAATGCCCAGGGATACAACGGTCAAGATCAGGATCAGGAAAGGCAATCTTTTATATTCACTCATTTTTTTCATCCCCCGTATCCAGAGTCCAGTCGCTATTTACCTTGAGGTCAACATGGAACCGGGTGTACTGCCCCGTTTCGCTCTCGACATGCATTTCGCCATGATGATCCTTTATGATACCGTAGCTGATGGACAGACCCAGCCCGGTTCCCGTTGCCCTGTCTTTAGTGGTGAAGAAAGGATCAAAAATGCGATCTTGTATCTCCTCGGGGATGCCAATCCCATGATCCTCGACGGTCAATCGTATCCAATCGATTTCATCTCTTTCAAACGGTCTGACTTTAATTGTCAACAGCTTATTCTCATCATAATCCGGGTATCTTTCATTAAGGGCGTCGCGGGCGTTGGTCAGGAGGTTCATAAGCACCTGCTGGATCTGCTGAGAGCGGCACCTGATTTGCGGCAGGTCATCAGGAATATCCAGCTCCAGAGTAATTTGATCATGTTTTATTATTGCCTGGACAAGTGAATTCGTGTCGTTAACGATATCCTGAATATTGGCAGGGCTATGTGTCTCTTTTTCAGCCCTTGAGAATGTCAGCAGGTTGCGGACAATGGTAGAGACTCGTTCTGTTTCAACCGCGATTTCTTTAGTGTACTCTTTTAACGGATTTTCTTCATCCAGCCTGTCATCTATCAACTGGGCATAGTTCATGATACCATTGATCGGATTATTGATTTCATGAGCGATGCCGCTCGCCAGGGTACCGATCGACTCGAGTTTCTGCTGCTGGCGCATGTGGATTTCAAGATTCCTGCGCTCATCCAATGCCTGCTTGCGCTCGGTGATGTCGTGGTAATTGAGCAGCAAACCATTGATCTCGGGCTCTTTGATACGGTTAACGGCAGTAAGTTCTATCCATTTATAATTGCCATCTTTACATTTGAATCTGTATTCAACTGTCGAGGGGGTTTCTTTTTCGAGCATTTTACTGAATTCTTTCTGAACCCTTTCAATATCTTCCGGATGCATCCAGTCCCAGCCACTTGTGCCGATAAGATCTTCCGGCTTCCATCCAAACCATTTCTCAATATTTGGACTTTGATATTTCGTCATGCCATCAGCCCCCATAATGGCAATAACATCACCGATATTTTCTATCATCGCAGAGTGCCTTGCATTAGTATCCCGTAGCGTATTCTCTGCCTGCTTGCGCTCTGTGATGTCCTCCACGAATGCGGTTCCGAATCTGACGTTTCCCTCAGCATCCCTGATACCAATAGCATGGACGGATACCTTAATCTCTTCACCGTCCTTGCGAATATATCTTTTCTCCATGGAAAAATCTGTCGTTTCCAAAGAAAACATGTCCTGAAATAGCTTTTTGTTTTTAGGGCGGTCATTTGGATGTGTCACATCATAAAATGAAAGCCCCACAAGTTCTTCTTTGGCATAACCTACCATCCGTTCATATTCCGGATTTGTCGTGATAAAATTGCCAAGCATGTCAACAGTGCATATTCCAACGGGTGATGAATTGATTATTTGATTCAATTTCTCTTCATTTCTCCGCAGCGCTTCCTCTGCCAGCTTTTGAGCGGTGATTTCCGAGAAGATGGAAACAAAATACTCTTTCTTTGGGCTGTACAAATAAACCGAGTACCATCGCTTCAATTGTTCCTGGTATTGCTCGAATCTAACTTCTTCTCCCGTCAGTGCAACTTTTCCGTGAATCCCGATAAAATCGAAAGCTGACTTTTCGAACCCAGGTATGACCTCCGTAATCCGCTTGCCCAGAACGACTTCCTTCTTCAACCCGGTAAACTCTTCGAAAGCTCTATTTATTTCAAGGAAGATATAATCCACGGGTCGGTTGTTTTCGTCCACTACGATCTTGCAATATGCAAGTCCATTCAATTTGTTATCGAACAGACTCCGATACTTAAGATCATTCTCCGCCAGCATTTCTTCTGCCCGTTTACGCTCGGTAATATCATGAATAATTGAAAAAAGAACTGTTTGATCTTCAAACTTGATCGGTGAGCTGTGAACTTCAACGATGTGAATTTCCCCGTTTTTTAGTTTATGTGGGAACTCAAAATAATTTTGTTTTAATTCTGTTGCTTTTGTCCTCTCGATCGCAATTTGTTCTTTAGACAAACAATTGATATCTTCAATATTTAGATTTGTAAATTCAACATGTGAATAACCATAAAAATCTATTGCCGATTGATTGGCTTCAATTATCTGTCCAGACTCACCATCGAGAATAAGCATAACTGCATCATGATTTTCGAACATTGAACGAAACCTCGCCTCGCTCTCCTGTAGAGCCCTTGTACGCTCCTTGACCAAATCATCGAGGTTATCTCTCTCGTAACGCAACGCGTCCTCTGCATCTTTTATTCTTAGCAGCGCTTTGACTTGTGCTGAGAGTTCGACTCCATCAATCGGTTTGGAGAAAAATGCATCTGCACCGAGATCAAGCGCTCTAGTCAGGCTGTCAGTATCGGTATGAACGGCAGTCAGCATTGCGATTGGGATGTGCTTCGTAGCTTCATCTGCTTTCATCCGCTTGCAGACCTCGAATCCATCCATTACAGGCATCTTGATGTCGAGCAGGATGACGTCGGGAGCTTCCGATTTCGCTTTCGCGATCCCATCGGCACCCGATAGCGCGGTAATTACTTCACAGTCCGGGATCATTGACTTCAGAAGCGCTGAAACGGATATCAAATTATCCATTTTGTCGTCAATTGCTAATATTTTCGGCATTAAATTTCCTTTTCAATACAATTTAAAAACGAAATATTAAACTGTATTATCATTAGAGCCATTTATTCAATTTCTCGAAAAGTTTATTAGGATCGATCGGTTTGGAGATGTATTCATCGAAACCTGTTTCAATAATTTTTTCACGATCACCCATCATGGCACTGGCAGTCACAGCAATAATAGGAATGTTTTCGGTATCCTTGTTTTCTTTCAACTTTGCAGCAACTTCGTAGCCATCCATTTTCGGTAATGCAATATCCAGTAAGATCAGATCAGGTTTTTCCGTGGTAGCTATCTGCAATCCCTTTTCTCCATCAATCGCTTCCAATATATTGAATCTTTCCCCTAAAATAGCTTTGATGCTGGTCATATTATCAGGATTGTCCTCAACGATTAATACCGTTTTCTTTCCACCGACTTTCGATTTCGGTTTCCTGACTGTTCTCCCTGGATTCTGTTTGACCTCTTTTTTTGACTTTTCAGCGACTATCTTCTCAGGTTTTGGTATTGAACCCAGCATCAGTCTGACTTTTAGCAGCAGATTGTTTGTATCAACATCACCTTTCTGAATCAATTGCTGAATGTTGTTAGCGCTAAGTGAATCCAGATCTTTCTTCGTCAGATCCTTTGCCGTCAGAACTAAAACAGGAATATTTGCTGTAACCTTTGTACTTCGAAGCTGCTCCAACACCTGGAAACCGTCAATATCAGGCATCATTAAATCGAGGATAATGCCGTCAGGGATAGTTTCAATGATATAGTCCAGCGCCTCCTGCCCGCCTGGAGCTACATCCACAATATAGCCTTCCGTCTCAAGAACTGATTTTACCTGGATTATCGCTGCCTCGTTATCTTCAACAATTAATATCCTGACACGTTTATCGTTTTGAGGTGGTGCGGTTGTCTTCAGTCCGGTCGTTGGAGTTAAAAGCTGTGTTCCCATTGATTCTTTAACTCCCTGCCAGGCTCTCGGCAGCGTTACTGTAAATATCGATCCTTCTCCTGCCACGCTTTCAACTGAAATATCTCCACCCAGGAGTTTAACTGTCTTGTAGGCGATTGCCAGACCGAGACCGGTTCCTTCATAAGAACGGGATGTTGTCCCATCTACCTGGATGAACTCCTCGAAGATGCGGGACAATTGATCTTCGGGGATACCTATTCCAGTGTCGGCAATCCTGATGCTGATATTGTTCTCATCAAAATCGGCAGATACCTTGATAGATCCCTGTTCTGTAAATTTCACCGCATTGGCAAAAATATTCAGTAGTATCTGGTGTATTTTGCCCTCGTCGCTTTTAATCCCTGGAAGATTATCCTGAATCTCCTTCACTATTTCAAGACCCTTTTGGGAAGCGATTATTTCAAGTCCATCCACAGTATTATCAATAGTTGTTTTTAGCGAGAACAGGCTGGTTTTGATCTCTATATGTCCCGCTTCGATCTTGGCAAGATCGAGAATATCATTTATTAGAGCTAATAACTGTACGCCGTTCCGTTTGATGATCTCGAGGTAATTGAGCTCCTCGTCCGTAAGTTTATCTTTTGACTGCTTCAACAGCACACTCGACAGCGATAAAACCGAATTCAATGGCGTCCTGAGTTCATGGCTCATATTTGACAGGAATTCACTTTTCATCCGGCTGGCATCTTCAACCATTTTCTGCTGAATCTCAAGCTCGGTATTCTGTTGTTCCAGCTCCTCTCTCTGAGAGTTCAACTCATCTGTCTGCGCCTGAAGTTCTTCATTCTTTCCATACAATTCCTCAGCAAGTTTTATAACTTTCTCATTTGCCAACAGGCTGGAAAAAGCTGAACTCATACTGATCCACGTCAGATTTAAAATATCCAGCGATTCCTCTGAATATTCACTCAGGCTCCCAATTGAAATAACAATCGTAACTTCATCATCAATCATCAGGGGAATGGTTATTATTTCCTTTGGCAGCGCTATCCCGACAACCGTCTTGAAAGTAAAAGAGGTCTCCCCGGGGATATTTCTTAAGTGTGTGATCTCCCTGGTTGCCAGCACCTTCCCAAATTCCCCTTCAAGTTGCCCTGCATCGAAGATCATCGCCTGTTCCGGATTTATTCCAATAGATGCGAAGTGTTCAAACTTATCTTTTCCTGAGTTTAACAGGTACACTGCACCCATTTGAGAGTCGGTCAATTCAATCAGTTTGTTCAGCAGCCCATGACCAACTTCAGAAATTTCCGTGGTAGCGACCATCGTGCTTACCAATTCACTGCTTCTTTCCTGAATTCTGAGCCTTGACTCCATTGTATCTGCCATAATGTTAATGCTTTGAGCCAACAAACCCAGTTCATCATTTCCGATGCTTTCATTCCTGGAACTCGTGTTCCCCTCAGCGATGCGTGTTGAAACAGCAGCCATAGTTTGTATGGGTTTAGCAATATTTATAGAAATAACTCGAGCAATCATGTACGCCAATATCAACGAAATTCCGAATATCCACGACAAACCTCTCAGTAAGCCCTTTATTGGAGCATATACCTCTGAAAAATCCTGCTTGGCAACGAACCCCCAACTCATACTGGGAATATGAGTATATGCTGCTAAGACTTTTTCACTCCTGTAATCGACCGTTTCAACGATTCCTGTCTCACCCCTTGAAGCTCGAACCGCAGGCTCAGCGTTAATTTTTAGCTTAAGCGGTGCATTATTTTTCCACCTTAGCTCATTCAAAGCAAATAGATCTTTGTTTACAATCAGTGTCTCACCGGTTTTTCCCATACCACCTCGTTCAAGAAGCAGGTCAAAAAGCGAAGCTTGCAAATCTATACGCATTACCACAATGCCGACGATATGTTCTTCATCGTGCGCTTGACAAAGTATCGGTGCCGAAACTGACATTTGGAGCTTACCGGTGGACTTTGAATCATATACATCCTGGATAAACATCTTCCTTGTTTCCATTGGCACATTGAAATAGGGATGTTCAGATTTATCCTTGCCTTCTTCGTTCATATCTGTTGATAAGAGAACACTGCCTGTGGTTGGATTAATGATGAATATCTCATTATAATCTGTGTAGTGCTCCTGATATTGACTCATATTTTCCCTGATAAGCTTGAAAGTTGTGGAGTCTTTGTGTGTTAATCGCTGTTTGTTCAAGAGTTCTTCCAGGTTCCTCATCTGATTATTTTCTACAGTGACCCTGATATCACCAACTCTCTCCTCAAGCCATCGATTCATCTCCCTCACTTTCAAATCACGTATTGAGACAAGTTTGGTGTAAGCCTCTTCTTTTATTGAATTAACTCGTTGAAAATAAATGATGGAACTCGTAACGAACAACGGTAATGTAACCGCTATGAAAAACCAGAACATTAGACGTGTCCTGATGCTCTTGAAACTGAATAGCTCTTTCAATCTAATGTCTCCTTTTATGGGAGGTAAATCTGTTATACCCACTCTGTTCTTAACTTTTTCTTGCTTGATAGATTTGGCTGTGATCGTTCAGCCTGCGGAAACGTTTTCGATCTTTTTGTGGAATCGTTTCTGCCTCACCCAAAACCAGGTATCCGCCATTTATTAGAGAATGATTTAATTTCTCTAAAATAAGATCCTGATGTTCTTTCCGGTAATAAATTAGAACATTACGACACAGCACCAGGTCAAAATCGCCGAAAATACTTACAGGGGGAGCTTTGCTCCGTTTGTCCAACAAATCATAAACTGAAAAATCAACCATCTCGCTAATATTTGTTTTTAATTTAAAGTCTGAGCCTTTTTTAGTAAAGTACTTCTTTACAAGACCATATCTTACATTATTGATATCCTCGGACGAATATACCGCTGCTTTCGCCCTGGACAAGATTTCGGCGTCAATATCCGTTGCGAAGATATTGGTTTGAACAGGATGGTTATTTTTTTCAAGGAATTCCCTGACAAGAATCGCAATTGAATAAGGTTCTTCTCCTGCCGAACATCCCGCAGACCATATCCGGAGAGCTTTTCCTCCTGCCCCGACTTTGTTTTTTATGAGCTGAGGCAGAATGATGTTCTCAATATAATTAAAAATTAAAGGATTTCTAAAGAAACTGCTGACATTAATGGTTAATGCATCTATCAGCTTATCGATCTCGTCGTGATGTTGACTCAAATATTCAAAATACTGCCCTGCATCTGAGAGTCCAATTGCCTCAGTCCGTTTACGAATTCCGTTCTTAAAAACGGAAGAACTGTAGCCCGAAAAATCGTAATTATACACTTCCTTAAGAAAATCCTGAATCTCTTTTATATGGTCAGTCATACTAGTACTCCAGTTCACATGCTTTGGGGTGCACTGTCATTCTCGGGCTTGCCCCGGGAATCCACCATTTACATTGAATCCGAGAATGACGACCCCTCATAGTAAAGGAATCAATGTACTAGTTTGAGCCTTAATCTTGTTTTCCGGCTAATCCGATTCGTCAACGGATTTATATTTCTTTGGCTGCCCAGATTTCTCTAACAGTTCGTTGACTTCCCGCTTCATATCGACAATACGATATTCCCTGCCCATAAAGAGTTTGTTTGTTCTATCGACTTCTTCTATTCGCTTTTTCAAGTCCTCTTCCGCCTGTTTACTCTCGGTGATGTCCTCCGAAATGCCCAAGAGATACTGTGGCATTCCCTCTTCATTATTAATAGGAATTTTCCTGGTATGAAGTATTCTTTCCCCCTTATGTTTGGTTTGTATCGACTCCTCAGGAATATCAAGAAGTCTTCCACTGCTTAAAACATCTCTATCTTTTTCTGTGAAAAAATCTGCTTCCACTTTGGGAAAAAAGTCGTAATCGTTTTTTCCAAAAAGCTCTTCTCTGGAACAGCCTAAAAGTTCTTCACCAGCTTTATTAAAACGTACAAATTGTAAATCCTTTGCACCTTTTACGAAAATCATGTTAGGGATATTTTCGATTATTGTCCCAAGAAATTTCTCACTCTCCTGCAATGCCTCTTCCGCTCGCTTGCGTTCGGTGACGTCCAGTACGATGCCCTGATAATGTGTAATCTCCCCGTTTTCATTCCTGATAATGTTTGTTCGGTCATCTATCCATTTAACCAGTCCATCACTAGTGATAATACGGTAGGGTTGGTGTATAAAATCATGTATCTCCTTATCTTTACTAAAACGAGCAACTTCTTCGCCGACTCTTCCCAGATCATCCTGATGAATGACTTTCGCATAAGACGCTTTGCCTGTCAGGAAATCTTCAGCGGAGTAACCGAACAACTCCTTCACATTTTCGGAGACGTATTCGGCAGGCCAGTTTTCAGTATTACGCCAGAGAAACGCTACCGCCGGACTACGATTAATAATCTCGGAGGATTTACGCAGTTCCGCTTCTGCCAACTTACGCTCCGTGATGTCGGTGCAAACACCGATCCACCTGTACGGTCTGCCCTTGCTGTCAATGAGAGGCTGTGCCCGGTCTTCAAAATATTTATATTTGCCATCTTTGTGCCTTATCCTGTACACATATTCAATAGGTTCCGTTGATTTTCGGTGATGTTCAACAGCATTTTCAAGTTGGCTGACATCATCGGGGTGGATGAGGGACAGCCATGCATTGATATCCTGGGATATTTCCCCCTTGCCGAATCCCAGCATTCCATCAATATCACCGAACCATTCCAGTGAATCTGTCTCGACATCCCATTCGTATATCAGGTCATACGCAACGACTCCAGCTACTCTGAAGCGCTCCTCGCTTTCCTGCAGTGCCTCCTCCGCCTGCTTGCGCTCGGTGATGTCTCGAATAACAAAATGAATTATCTGTTTGCTTTCAAGCGTATATTTACATGGAGTTATTTCGGCTAAAAAAACAGAACCGTTTTTCCTCACAAACTCTGTCTCTAAATTTAACATGTCTTTATTTTTCATATCAGCCAACACTTGGGCGGAATGTTCCAATTCTGTTTCGGAATGTAATTCATATACCTTCATTTCGAGCAGTTCTTTTTTTGAATAGCCAAACTCTTCGACTGCCTTATTATTGGCATTCAAGATATTCATATCCATATCATGGATAATAACCGAATCGGGTGAAAATTGATAAATCTGTCTGTATCTATCTTCATTTTCCTTTAGAGTTTCTTCTGCTCGTTTGCGCTCTGTGATGTCTTTGACGATATGGGTAAAGGCAGTAATTTTACCCTTGTCATCTAACACCGGCCATGTGAGGAGGGAATACCATTTACCGTCTTGGAAGTGCTCTCCAGTGCCAGGCATCCCATCTTTCAATGTCTGAGAACAGGGACATTGCGGGATTGGTTTTTTCGTTCCATGCGCGATTTCGTAGCATTTTCTTCCGATTAGTTCCTCCCGACTTAAACCGGTTGCATCGCATATAGTTTTATTCACCTCAAGAAACAGATGATCGGGAGAAATCACAGATACCATATCTGATATGGAGTCAAAGGTATTTTGCCAGCGCAGCGAGGATTGTATAAGCTCCTCATTTGCATCAGCTATTTCTTTTTCTATCTTCTTGTTATTCAGTGCACCAGTAATCGCCGGACCAAGCCGTGTAAGATGTTCTTTAATCACATAATCTGCTGCGCCAGTCTTCATACATTCGACTGCAGTTTCCTCATTCATGGATCCCGTGACAATGATCAGGGGGATCAGGGGATATTGCTCTTTCACTATTTCGAGAGCATCCATTCCTGTGAATTGTGGCATAGCATAATCAGAAAGGACTATGTCCGGTGAAAAGTCATTAAGTTGCTGAATGAAATCTTCTTTTGTCTCAACAAGAAGACATTCTGACTCGAATTCCGCTCTTTGAATCTCTCGTCTTACAAGCGCAGCATCAGATGGGACATCATCCAATATCAGGATTTTGATTTTGTTTTCCATATTAATCCTCTCTATGTCGATAATCGAAAATTATTGCCGGGCGACAAAAGCTCAATTATCTCTCAAACCTGCTATTACCAGATAGACCTTCATTAATCAAATCGTTAGGGAGTTTCATTCAGTAGCAACCAGTAATATCTTAACTTATTGACTGCATCGATAAATTTATCAATATTTACCGGCTTAACTATGAAACTGTTCACTCCAAGCCGATAACTCTCAACCATATCCTGTTCTTCACGTGAAGATGTAAGCACGACAACAGGGATTTTCTTAGTACGATCATCTGATTTAACTCGACGTAGTACTTCCAATCCATCAACCTTAGGAAGTTTGAGGTCGAGAAGTATTACTTTCGGGTTATTATTGATATCCCTTGATGAGTATTTCCCTGTTGCAAACAGGAATTCTAAAGCTTCTTCTCCATCTTCAACGACATGAACCTTATTCAGCAGGTTGTGTTTTTTAAACGCTCTGAGAGTGAGCGCGATATCGTTTGGATTATCCTCGACCAAAAGGATTTCGATTGCATTTTTGTTGTCCATTTCAAGCGTCCTTCTCTTTAGGTAAAGTGAAATAAAACGTTGCACCTTCGTTAACTATGCCTTCAGCCCATACTCTGCCGCCATGTCTATAAATAATACGCTGCACCAAAGCCAGTCCGATACCGGTACCTTCGTAATCTGCCGGTTTGTGCAGACGCTGAAATACTTTGAACAGTTTATCAACATATTTCATATCAAATCCTACTCCGTTATCTTTCACAAAATAAACGTTTTCTGTCTTTTCCGTCCTGCTTCCGATTGTAATTGGTATGGAATCATCCTGTTTTGAATACTTGACAGCATTTGATAAAAGGTTAGCCAAAACTTCCTTGATCAGTGTGCGATCACCGTTAGCTGGGAGAAGATCAGTCATCCTTAGATCAATTTTTATTCCAGAAGATGTTAGTTTTATTTGTTCGAGTACATCTTTTACAAGGTCAAACATTTCTATTCTTGAATAATGTAATCCTTTTCTGCCTAATCGAGAGAATTTGAGCAACCCATCTATGAGTGCTCCCATACTACGTGCGCTCTGCTGTATTACATCAATCTGATGTTGACCCTCTGCATCAAGTTTCTCACCGTAGTCTTCAAATAACATCTCAGCAAAGCCATCAATCGCCCGTAAAGGTGCGCGAAGGTCGTGTGAAACTGAATAAGCGAACGCCTCAAGTTCCTTGTTTGTTTCTCTTAATTGGTGACTGGTTGTGCTTAGAGTTTCATTTGTTATCCTCTGATCTTCCATTAGATTCAGCATAGCCTGATTTAGTTGTTCAACCTCTTCCATTTGTTTGCTGAGATCGATGGTGCGTTTTTGCACTTCGTTCTCTAAATTCACTGAATGTTCTCTAAGTTTTTCTTCAGCCTTATCTTTTGCTTCTTGCTGAAATTGAATTTGCTCGATCAGGTCATTAAAATCATCATATAACCCTCCAATCTCGTCATTCGTAGTTTTCGTAGCACGTATCGAATAATCGACTGAACTTGATATTGATTTTGTAACCATTCTTAAGGAATTAATCGGTTTTGAAATAATCTTTTGAAACGATGTCGCTAAAAAATATGAGAGAGTAATCAAGCATGCTAAGAGTAGAAGCATCGTCTGAATAGAGCTGTAAATTTCTTTTTCCATCTGGGTGGTTGATACAAATAAACCAATAGTTCCGATATTTTCACCGTTGTTATCAATAGATCTGTGAAAATGTAGATAATCACCTTTGAAGGTTGCCTTTACATTCTGCTTTAGCATCTCGTGAATTTTCAAATCGTCATTTTTTCGATAACTAGTCATGAGAGCACCATTCACATCATAGACAGAGGCAGTGATTACATTCGGAAGTGAGTTGATTTTTTTTAAAATTTCTTGAATACCATCAACATCGTTGAAAACAATTGGTGCGACACAGTATTCTCCCATCATTTTTGCTGTCAGGTTCGATTTTTCGATCAAATCTTCCTTCATGTGATTGATCTCATTGATAACAACAAGAGCGAATCCTATACCGGTTGTGAGGAATGTTACAGTAAGAATGATAGCGATAAGTTTATTCTTGATAGAAAAACTGTTAAATGGATTCATAGCTCACTCTTTACCGGTTTTACGATCCTCGCGAGCTTAAGCAACTTATAGCTCATTTTAAATCCCGAAATCTGCACTGCCGTTTGGTTGATTTCGAAACGTATTTTCTCTCCATCCTGGTAGAAATTAATACACACACCTCTTTTTGCGTTCCCTTTTGAATCACTGACGGTTAAAATGGATTTATCTCTCGTATATGATATTATTTGTGAGATAATGTCTTTTTTTGCTTTCCCGATGAACAGTAGATGACAAGCTTCAATTTCTTCAATATTGGATAAGTAACGGATTTCTACTTTCCTGTTCTTGATTTTCTGGGAAGAATAGATATCTTCCAGGTTAGTCCCGAAAGGATTCTTACCGATAACACCCAGAATAAAAGGACTTGAGCTATCCTCAATTGTTGACTCAGATGGCCAATCAATGAATTGAGTGAACTTTTCGAGAAAAATTGCTTTTACCAACTGTTCGTTCTTTTCAGCAAATGATGTTTGCAATTGAACAAGGAACAGCAGAATAGCAACAGTTTTAAATGTGGTTCTTAATCTCTTCACTCAATAAACCCAAGAATCTATTTTGCTTTTAAACAATCTCAATTTAAAACTCCGTTGAAAAGCGAATTCCGAAGGTGCGAGGCTCTTCAATAAAACCAATTTGTCTTGGATATTGCCAGTTGTTCCCCTCTTCCCAAAACTGATATACATACCTTAAGTGGTTGACTGCAAATAGATTCATAACCGATGTGGTTAAAACCATGTTTACATTACTTACTTCGAAATTATAAGAGGCTGAAATGTTTGATGTAAAAGAAGACCTGGAATAGCCCCTGTTTTTTACATCATTATATATGTTGCTCATTTCCTGTTTAGTCCTTGAATCACCGTAATTATCATGAACAGACTTAAACATATCTAACATATCAGCCTGACCATATTTTGAAGCATACCTTGAATTAAAATGGATATAAAGGGATTTATTGATTTTGTAAGAAGTGATAAGTTTAAGCTGATGCAGTGGAAAATTATTGATCCGGTTATTACCTGCATCTATAAGTGGAATGTCAAGGCTGTCCAAACCTATGTTTGAAAGGTATGAATAGAATTCATATTCGGGATTCCATTCTAATTGCTTAATGTAAGAGTAATTTAGAGCAATATTAAAGTTGTTCAACTTATATGAAAGGTCGGCCTCTAAACCGGCAGTATTAAATTCACCTAAAACTTCTGATCTAATGTCGGAATATCCAATCTGATCTACTGATTGGTAGGATGTAGATAGATTAGCAGAGAAGTTTTGCCAAAAAACAACTGCATAGATTAACTCAATACCTGAAAGCTTCTCAGGGTTTGGGGAAGGTTCTGATGCAAAATCAAGAGCGTATAATTCGCGAAAATTTGGCAAACGAACCGATTGTTGGACGATCAGTTTTAGAAAATTGTTTTTATCTATTTGTTGGATGATTGCAATTCTTGGCGAAAAAGCCACTTTGGTAAGATTATGTTTATCTAGTCTTCCCGAGCATAGAATTGTAGTATTTTCTACAGGTAGGTAATTTAATTCATAAAATCCTGAGATTTGATGTGCGCCAATTGGATCTTCAATCAATGTTACAATACCATATTGATTGTATTGAGTATAAAAACCCGAGCTTGAATCCAATACGGCAAAATTCACTGGTTGTGCGAAATCCATTACAAAACTATTCTTTGCTTTGCCCCATTCAGCCTCATAAAACCAATAGCTGTATTTAGAGCCAAATGCTATTTTAAATTTATCGAAGGGCTCATACGATAACATTGAACGTAAACTGACCCTGTTTTCACTGTAAGAAGTCCTTCGTTGTGAAATGTCATTGAAAGGCTTATCTGCCCCCTGATATAGCGCAATGTCCCCATGGCTTTGCGATTGAAAGCCAATACTACTTTCTAATTTAGTT
>Ga0208648_1001619_pt1 | contig 17590 bp, 17 predicted proteins | sample AntAceMetag02UKL_FD_184772 | JGI IMG/M metagenome (GOLD analysis project Ga0208648, IMG submission 184772) | Saline lake microbial communities from Ace Lake, Antarctica - Antarctic Ace Lake Metagenome 02UKL (SPAdes) (version 2) | ecosystem: Environmental > Aquatic > Non-marine Saline and...
CCCGTCGGCCGCAATCCTTTGAAGTACGTCAAAACCGCGCCCATCATGGGCATCATGCCCCGATTGAGTGTTGCCGAACCGAAGGCCACGGTCGCCGCGTCGAGCACCTCGGCCGCTGCCGAAGTCAGGCTAGCCTTGCGAATGTGTATCAGCTTGGCTTCCACACCCGACATCGATGCCCCGGCAATGATCTGCCGCGCCATTTGGCCCGTGCTGTCCCACATGCTATCGTAGATTACCAACACCTTGGCCTGGGGACGACATACCGACCAGTCCTTGTAGGCCTCGATAATATTGTCGAGATGCGACCGCCAAATCACTCCGTGGCTGGTGGCGATTATTTCAATATCCAACGCAGCCGCCTTTTCCAACGTGCCGGCGACCTGCTTACCAAACGGCATAACGATGTTGGCATAATACGACTTCGCCTCTTCCATCACCTGTGCCATATCGACCTCGTCGTCGAACCGCGCCGAAGATGCGATGTGCTGCCCAAAGGCGTCCATCGAAAACAGCACCTTTTCTTCCGGCACATATGTAAACATCGACTCGGGCCAGTGCAGCATGGGCGTTGCCACGAACTGCAGCGTGCGTTTACCCAGCGAAAGCGCGTCGCCGTCAGCCACAACCTTGATTTTCCAATCCGACGTATCGAAGTAACGGCCCAACGTGACCTCGCACTTCTTGTTGCAAACCAACGTCGCATTGGGAAGCGTGGCCATGATCCGTGGCAAACCGCCGGCATGGTCGGGCTCGGCGTGGTTGCAGACGACGTAATCCACCTTCTGCAAATCCGTCAACTCGGCAACGTTTTTCAGCAATCGTTCTGCAAACGGAGCCTTGACCGTATCGATCAGAGCCGTTTTCTCGTCGCGTACCAAGTATGCGTTGTACGTTGCCCCACGGGTTGTCTTGAAGCTGTGAAAATCGCGAACTGTCCAGTCGACGTATCCTACCCAGTCGATATTTTCGCGCAATTCGATATCCATTTCGTTCCTCTTCTAATTTGAAATTACTCAGGTGTGGTGCTTTGTGTCATCCAGGTCGACTTTTTCGCCAGACGCCGGCCCTCTTGTGTGCGAAACACGCGCTCAACAAGTTGCCGCAGTTTCGACCGGCTCGCTGCGGCATGTTCCTCCGGAATGTTAACCAGCCAGTCGGAGTCCCATATTATGCGAAATTCAAGCGTGTCAATATCCCGTCCGCTATGGTGCGAACCGACGATGCGGCAAACGTGGTCTGTCGCGTCTTCATCGATCCCCATCTTTGTCAATATCCGTCGCGCGATTGGCGGTCCTTCGATTTCCTGATACCGCCCCGACGAAGAGCCGTGTTTTCGCTCGGCCTCATGAATCCCAATATCGTGAAGAATGGCGGCCGCCTTGACTATTAATGGGTTGCCACCCTCCACCTCGATAATCGTTTCCGCAAAGCCCAGCACCGCCAAGGCATGATCTACCCGCCGCCGGTCTTCGCCGAAGACGTTCTTCATTTCCGCTATGAGCCGATCTCGCCTGGGATCGCAATTATCTGGCCTAGCCACATCGGCCGAAACCGTGATCTTATCCGTCATTGCAATCTCCGCAAATACCGACAAACTCGAGCCTGTGTCCAATAATCGAATAACCACCCACCTCGCTTGGCACGTTGCCGAGCAGGTTCAGCGGGAGTTCATGCAGATCATCCACCCGACCGCAACGCGTGCATCGCACATGGTGGTGCGGCTTGGGGTTACCGTCGAAACGGGCCTCGGAGCTAACAAGGTCTACCTTTTGAATCTGCCCCATCTCGGCAAGCAGTTCGAGGTTCCGGTAAATTGTGCCCAGGCTGACCTTTGGCATCCGCTGACGGACCATTTCGTACACTTCAACGGCCGTGGGGTGCGAGGTAACTTTGTGAAGTTCCTCCAAAACTACCCGTCGTTGTGGTGTATTTCGATGCTGTTTCTTCTGCGTCATTGCCAGCCTGCGTCATTCTCGATCCTAAGAGCTATTAGATTCTATTACTGATAGCCAAAAGGTCAAGGCGCCAGGCGGTTTTCTAGAACATTCTAGATAAACAAATTGACGTTGCCTTCGCCGGCACGGTCCAGATACATGGCCACGCCGCCTTCCGCTACGCCATCGATGAATTCCTCGCTTTTAATACCCATTAGATCCATGGACATTGCGCAGGCCACAAGATTGACGCCCGAGTCTTGCGCCGTCTTAATTGAATCAGCCAGCGAGGTGACATTTTTGTTGCGCATGATCCGAATGGCATTAACATTTCTGTAAATCATTTGTCCGCCAGGTCTTGCTTCAATTGCCATCGCGGCTTTGTCATGAGTGGATATGTTTTGGGCCGCCGCTTGCGGACGCGTGGTTCCAGGCGATTGGGGCGGTGAGGGTTGACAACGAGTTTAGTCAGTTTATCGCCGGGCTTGGCCGTTTGTAGCCAACGCAACGCATCGATAAAGCTGATGCGGCGAACATCGACATTTTGGCGGCGTGCTGCCTCCAGCATAACTTGGCGGACCATGTTGTAAATCAAGGCGAAGACCTGTAGTTCGCGTAGTACGCCGTCGACCGTCTTGCACTTCAATACGTCCATCTTCATCGTCGTCTTCAAGTGTCCGAAATTGGTTTCAATTTCCCAACGCTGGCGAAATTGCTCCGACAGACTTGACAATGGATAACGCTCCGAGTCGAGCAGCGTTGTCACCAGCGTAATCTCCTTGGGACGAAAGCCTTTTTCGTGAATCGTATAACGCAACTCGCGGACCACGATCGAATCCGGCAATGCCGCAAACTGTTGGGCGTTCATCCAAGATGGCTTTTCCGTCGGTTTCATCCACTCGACAATTTGATCGGTCTTGCCAAGCTGCTTGAGCCAGCGTGAACGCGGCTTACCTTTTTTCTTTTCGTTCTTGCCCCGGCCGGGCTCTACATGCGCACGGCCCGGCGTGAAATCGATGATCGTGCGCTGATGGACACGCAGCAGACCATGCACTCCGCGCTGTAATAGCAGTGCCAAATGGACATAAGAACAAAAGCCGCGATCAGCAACCAAGATGTCGCCAGCTTGGAGTTCCGGGTGCAGTTCGACCGTTTTGGACATCTCGTGAGTTCGCAACGGCGAAGCCAGCATCTTGGTAATCATGCCCGTGCCCGCGTGCAACATGGCCAGCCAGTGCGCCGTGGGGAATCCACATCCGCGTTTCTGCTGCCCCGGTTGGCCGAAATGGGCCTGAAGCTGTGGCGTATCGGGCATCGAGAAGCTAGAACCGTCGATATGAAATACGCGATGCCCCAGCCAACGCCCGCTGTCAAACGTTTCTTGCTGCAACTGCTTCACACAGCGACGCAGCAGCGTACAGAGCACTTCGAGTTCGATCCGCATTCTTGCTTTGCAATAGGCGGCCGCGGTAAACGACAAGCCGCTCAGGTGGGAAAGATGCTCGCAGGCCGTGTTGCCGTGCAAGATTTGCAGAAAAAACACCTGGATCGTGACGATCGGATTGAGCATCGAATTGTGCCAGGCCATGCCTGCCTCGCGGCAAGCCTGGGCGATCGCATCCACGGAAAGTTCTTTTGTCCAGTTCTGCTTGAAACGACCAACGATATCCGCAATACTATGCATGGTGGGGCCTCCTGCCGAGAGTGAAATTGGTAACTAAATTCCACTACGCATGAGGCTCCGCCTTTGCTCACACTAGCAGCGATGTGCTAGCATCGCTTAACGCTTGTGACCTATCAACTTACAGAAATGTTAATGCCATTCGGGGCAGGGGCGTCTCTGGTTCCAACTTGAAGGCCTTGGCAAAGTCGGGGCCAGCATACCAATAGTCGCCCGAGACGATGTCTTTTTGCCCGTCACCGTCAACGTCGCAGGCCGATGCGGCTTCGAATGGTTGATCGGCAATCTTTTGGCGCGTGAAGCGGGCTTGAGCCGGTTGTTCCGACCGCTGGATATCTTCTAGTGTGGCCAGTTTCAGCGGCTTCTGATCGGTGGTAGGCTCGGCCGACACGAGGGGCGAGGTGCAAGTCAAAATAAGGGCGACGACGGCAAGTGTTGCAAGTCGTGACGCAAATCGGCAAGGCATTGGGTACATCGTTTGTGTACCTCCTTTCAAGGTGCTTGTCAAAGATAACTTAACATTCGTAACAGTTTAGTCTCCAAACCATGATATTACCACCCGCACGGTGGTGCGACTAACGCGACCGATGACTCGCCGGGATGCGTGCCATGCGAGCGTCCTTGATGCGAATTTCGTCTTCCAAAAGCGCTATCTGCTCCCGTGCCCTATCCAACTCGGCCTTGAGTCGCACTCGCTGATTGGAACTGTTCGCGGCCCAACTTCGGGTATAAACCGCTGCAAACTGAGCCAATGAAATCACATGTAACATGCTCGATCTAATTTTGACGGGCCAACCTTTCGGCAAGGGTAAACGTGGGGCGCGCTGACGTTGGGCAGTCATGGTTTTGCTTCCGGAATTATATGACAAGTAGAATGGATCGATTAGTACAATTCATCCTACATTCCGGATTAAGTACTCATGATCACACGCTTGGCTGAGGGCGAATGAAGTCATGCCAATTGGTGTGGCAATATTACTATTGGAACGAAAATAGCGATCTAAGCCGTTTCACTGCGGGGTTTCGCTCTCCTTCTATTGGGTTGTCAAGATTCGCTGGCCCAACACAGTGGCCGTGAAAAAAATGGTGGCTACGCAAAAAACGGCCAAGGCGGCCAAATATCTTCGTTTAATAGATATAGAATATGAACAACTTTTGTGACGCATGTCAACTGAAATGAGCAATCGTGGCGGCAAGTATCTCGGCCTCTCGGTCGATGGTTGCCTGGTCTCCGTAGTTGGTTTTGAACTGAACCAAACGCGGTTGGATGCTCTCGGCCACTGGGCAAGTGCCTGGCGGATATTCCCGAGTGTGGTTTTTGTCGTGGAACACCGAGCCGTCTTGGAAGGTGGGCTCGAGGTAGGTTAGGCTCCAGGCACCGTAGAATCCGTCGCCACCAAGTTCGATGAACTTGTCGTAAAATTGGTCCCAGGTGGGAGTTCCACGAGCGGATTCAAGGCGGACGACGTATGCCCAATAGCTGTGGCCGCACTCGTATGGTGTATGTTGCGGCGTGAGCCAGGGGCAATCGGCGACGACCTCATCTAGTGCGATGGCCGATTTTTTCCGCAAATCTACGAACTCGTCGAGTCTCTCGAATTGTGCCATACTGACGGCGGCGCAAAGTTCTGACATGCGGTAGTTGAAGCCCAGGCTAACATGACGCTTGAAGTCGGGTCGGACGATGGAACGTTTGTCGATCTTTGATTTTCCGGCTCCGGCCGATACCAGCCCGTAGCCTAAACTGACGAAGCGTGCAACACGGTTGGCATACTCGCGGTTGGAAGTAACGACCATGCCGCCTTCGCCACAGGTAATATGCTTCGAGTTCTGGAAGCTGAAGCTGGCCAGATCGGCAATTGTGCCGACGGTCTTGCCTTTATAAGTTCCTAGGAAACACTGGGCGGCATCTTGGATGACAACCAGATTATGGGCAGCGGCCAAGCCCATTATTGTGTCCATGTCGGGCGAAAGACCAAACAAGGCAACCGGAATAATCGCCTTGGTCCGCGGCGTGATCCGCAATTCGATACTCTTGGGATCAATCAAAAACGTGTGTGGGTCGATGTCGGCGAATACAGGCACCGCGCCATGGTGCAAAACGGCCAATGAGGTCGAGGCCATTGTCAGCGGCGGCACGATAACCTCGTCGCCACGCTGCACGCCGGCAGCCGCCAGAGCCGAATGCAAGGTGGCCGTACCGTTGGCGTGGCTGATTGCATAATCGCAGTCAAACCGCTTGGCAAACGTTTCTTCCAGCCGTGCGGTGAAATTGACAGATGAGTTGCCGGGAAATCCGCTATCAAGCACTTCTTTTACATATTGATATTCGTTGTTGCTAATTCGCCAGTTGCGCGGCATGTGCTTTACTTACTTTCTGCGTGGAACGGCATTCATCAAGGACTAAATATAATGTCTTTACGCGTCAGTGACAACTCTTATTTCAGACGCCAATGCGTTCCCATCAAAACTGGATGCTGGCCGGGACGCTCTGCCTGATAGAAAACGGTCCAAATCGAGCCGTCGGGCAGTTGCACCGAGCCGGGATAGCCCATGTCGCCATTGAATGAACGTGCCAGGCGGATCTCGTTTTCCACGTCCCACGTGCGGCCGCCGTCGCGGCTAATGCAGGCATACTGACCTTGCTTGGGCCCCTTTTGCCGCTTGGCATAGACGACCACTAGCCAGCCATTTTTCAGTTTCAGCATGTGCGGCGGATGGCCTTGAATTTTCGTGCGCCGCGGCACGCTCCAAGTGCGGCCGCCGTCCGCGCTTTCCGACTGCCAGAGGCAATCGGGCGGGTTGCAGTCGCGGAACATGGCCACGATCCGCCCCGGCCCGACCTCGACCAGATGCGGCTCGTCGAATGACAACATCTTGCCGTCTTTGGGTACGGGGAAGTTGGTCAGAATTTTCCAGGTTATGCCGTCATCGCTCGACTCATCCAACGCTACCTTGTAAGGCGACCCTGCCGGCGGGCCGTTGTAGTTATGCGGCTTGACATGCGAGCAATGCGGCTGCTGGCCGATGTAAAGCAGACGCCCGTCGGCAAGTTGTACGGGCCCATGTGGGGCCGAAACGTTGGTGCGGATAGGCTTGCCCCAGGTACGGCCGTTATCGCCCGAACGGACCACATAAGCTCCTTGCTGCTCGGTGTTGTATGGAGGGCCGGTGAACCAGCTAATGATTACCGTCCCCTTGCTGGTTTGCATAACGCCGGCGTCGCGGTCGTCGATGGAGAGATCTTGGACAGTTATGACATCGCTCCAAGTCCGCCCGCCGTCGCTGCTGCGGACCATCTGCGTCTTGCCATCGGGCGAAACGTGCCCCGTGCGGTCGCCGGAGAAAACCGCAAGCAGGTCTCCGTTGGACGCCATACCGATACTGGGCCAACCGATATAGCGGCTCTTAGCAAGCGTACGGACGTCGAGAATGGTGGCCAACTTCTGATCGCGGGGGATGTTGTCGGCGATTGAGGAGGTGTTGACAGAAGCCAATGTGTTTTGCCACGGTAGGTCCAACGCTTGTTCCTCTCCGCTGACCAGGGGCTGCTTGAACTCGGCTGTGCCTTGGCTTGTGTAAACTCCCAGGAGGCCGGATTTATGTTTGTCATCGCTTGCGGAAAGGACAGGTTTGTCGTCTAAGAAGATTGCGATCTTTTCGCCTTTGAAGTCGACACGGGCCGTGTACCAGTGATCGGTTTCCAGCGGCACTTGTTTTTTCCTGGCGACCTCGCTTTCGTCGCGGTTGAGATTGCCGCAGAAGAGGATCACCTGATCGTTTTTCGTATCGAAATGTACGAAATACGAAGACTGGGCATCTTTGCTGCGAAAAATCAAGCCTGCCGCCTGTACGCCATGGCCCGGTCGCACCTTGAAACGAACGGAAACCGAGCCGTCACTTAGGGAAAGCCCTTTGAAAAAGGCATACGCCTGCCCTTGCGGGTTGGCTTGAATCAGGCGGTTGCCGTTTAGCGTCCATTTTCCGGTAAATGTCCAGTCATCGGGGGACTGAAAGGCTTTTTCTGTGTCAAATGTTGCTGCCTTGGCAACTCCACTTCCCGTTAAGATGGCTGGAGTATCCCACAATGTGGCTAATAAAACGAGAATGGCAATTGTTTTTAAGTGGTTCATTGTTTTCGGTAAGTCCTTGATTGAAAAAATGCCGCTGTACAAAAGACGGCAAGTAGTGTAAAGGTTGCGGGTTCAGGAATTGAAACAAACGTGTTTGTGGTATTTTGCCAGTTGGTCGCAAGGATAGTTGCATCGATTTCGTCAACGATCCCATCGTGGTTGAAATCACCTTGCGACCATGTAAGTCCATATCTCCGTTGCCAGTTGGCTGCCAATATGGCCGCGTCGGCTTCGTCGACTATGCCATCGGCGTTGGCATCGCCATCAATGAGTTCTTCGCTTCCGATAAACAATTCGACCAGTGAATAGTTGGCGTTGGAGATGGCGCTGCCGTCCGTCGAGCCGAAGACAATCCGCGACATCCAGGCCTGGCTAGCCGTATTGTCGGCGCCTTCGATGCTGGCTTGAAAAAGACCGTCGACAAACACATCGACCACGCCTGGGCTGTTGGGAGCGAAGAGCATTTCGTAGCGGTGATAACCATCTCCGGCAATGCCGTTCAGCGGAATTTCTTCCATCGTGTAGCCGTTGATCGCGGCAAGGTGATAAAGGGTGGGGTTGCCCTCAGCATCCGAACCGATGAGCATAAGATAGGTGTCCGTTTCATCGGAGACCTCTAGATGGACTCCCCAGTCGGTGGCAGAATCATTGTCTAAAAGATTACAAACGTCCATCGTGGCGTGCCACCCCTGCGACTGCATGGCCGAGAGTTGTGGATACTGTAAGTTGGACCGATATCGCGAGAAGCCGCCGGCAATATTCCAAGCAGGGCGGCCGTTATCATCATACACGGGAGTACCTACCTCGCCATCGACAACAAAAGATTCATCGACCGGATTGTTGTCGTCAAGGTGCCGCAGCATAAGGCCCGACGGCGGACTATCTGGTATCAAACCGTCGAGGCTCCAATGAGTTCCCATCAGGCTGGGATGTTCATCGGGCTGGTCTTTCTGATAGTACACCGTCCAAATCGAGCCGTCGGGCAACTGCGTCGAGGCAGGGTAACCCATATCGCTTTCGTTGGCGTCGGCTAGCTTGATTTCGTTTTCGATTTCCCAGGTGAGGCCTTGGTTGCGGCTGATGCAGGCATATTGCCCCATGTCTCCGGAACGCTTAGCATACACGTTCAGAAGCCAACCGTTGTCGAGCTCGATGACGTGCGGCGGATGACCTTGCATGGGCGTGCGATAAGGCACCGCCCATGTACTGCCCCCGTCGTAGCTATTGGATTGCCACATTCGATCAGGGGCGTTGCAGTCGCGGAAGAGGGCAATAATCTTGCCACCGGAAACCTCGACCATGTGCGGTTCGTCGAACGACAGCATCCGTTCGGTTGCTGGCACGGGAAAATCCGTAACTTGTTGCCAGGTTAAGCCGTCGTCGAGCGATTCGACCACGGAAACTGTGTAGGGCGAACCCGACGGCGCACCATTGTAGTTGTGCGGCTCGACGTGCGAGCAATGTGGACTCTGGCCCATATAAAGCAAGCGGCCGTCGGAGAGTTGAATGGGACCATGAGGCGTCGCCACCGGCACACGGATCGGATCGCCCCAAGTTGAACCGTTGTCTTCGGAACGTATCACATAGCTGCCTTGTAATTCCGTGTCGTAGGGCGGTCCGGTAAACCAACTTGCCAACATTGTTCCCTGGGCCGTTTGAATAATGCCTGCGTCACGGTCGTCGATTGGGAGATCCTGAATAGTGATCGCACTGCTCCAAGTTTGCCCGCCGTCCACGCTCTGCACCATTTGCGTAATCCCGTCAGGCGAGACGTGGGCAGTGCGGTTACCAGAAAAGACAGCTATGATATTCCCGTTTGCAGCCTGTGCAATACTGGGCCAGCCGATATAGCGGTTGCTTTGTTTGCAGATCGCTCGGGTTTCAATAATCTCAGCTTGCAGATAAGCTGCAAAGGGCAGCAGAATGCATACAATCGCGAAAACAAAAACAAGGTGTCGATGAACGCTCGCTAGCATTTTATATTCTATTACTGATGGTCAATCGTTTGTTTTGCATGGACAATACAGGTTTACTTCCCATAGAGCCAGTCGATACCGATGCGAGCTAAATGCGCACCCTTTCTCGAACTGAATCCGATCAATACCATGTCGTCAGTGAACTGTACGCCCGGGTAACCGTATGTCTCTTTTGGATTGGCGGCGATAATACGCTCGTTGCTCCAGGTTTCACCGTCGTCTTTCGATATGACCGAGACAAATGGCGTGCGGTACGGGGCCACGCCGCCCGTGGTCCGCAGCAAGAGCAGGTCGCCCGTGCTGGGTATGCGTTTCAACGAGAGGGCCGACGAGGCTTTTGAAAGAACCAGTCCTTTGATAGGCCGGCCCTTGCTCCATGTGGCGCCCTTGTCGTTTGAGTAGGAATGCACAATATACCCGCTGTACGTGCGGCAGAACATCATCAACCGCCCGTCTTTCAGTTCCACAACATGCGGCTCCTGTGCTTCGACGGGCAACATGTTGACCTCGTTGGTCGATTTCCGCCAGCTATAGCCGTTGTCATCGGAATAGTATACGTAGCTCACGTAACCGCGGTGGTCCGAGTCGCCGATTTCGGCCTCGCGTTCTACCGGGGCAATCAGCCTTCCCGCCTTGAGACGGATCAGTTTGTCGTTGAACAGCCCATCGTTGCCGATGGCCAACTGATCGCCCCATGTCTTGCCGTCGTCTACCGATCGACGATAGTAGTTGACTTTGTAGACCGGACGAGTTCCATACATATAGTACTGATAGAACAGCAGCAGGTCGCCGTTCTTAGCTGTGATAAAGCTTGAATGTACGTAGCAGTGATTTGCTTTGGGAGTGGGCCGCGAAGCTAATGTGAACTCGGATCCCCAGGTCTTTCCCAAGTCGTCACTGTAGCGTCCGTATACGCCCCAGTCCTTGTCGAAGGACATCAACAAGCGGCCATCATTAAGCAGCTGCAGGTCGCCGGGCGAGCCAGCAAGTGCGATCACCTCGCACGTGGATTTTGAAGAAGGCTGATCTTTGGATGCCTCATCGGCGCTGATGTATTTCGACAAACAAAGCAGACATGCAAAAGAAAGCAATGCCGAAAACAACATTTGATGCGATCTTGAATACATCTGCTTACTTATTTGGATTTGAGTTTAAGGCAAATTCGTACTGGTTTTCTCCTGCTTTGACCTCTGCTGTGAGGTCACTATTGCTATTGTAGCGGGCAGGGAGGAATTGGGAGTATATGTCGGTCATTTCGCCGCTCATTCGGTCCCTCGATTTTCTGCCGGTCTTTCGCGATGCGGTTATCTCTACGCGAAATGATCCGCAAAGCGGACCCTTGTCCGCTGCCACCGAGAACTCGCCGCTTTTGATCTCGCTGCCCGCCGACGGGCTATCGGTTCCCTGCAGCGGAATAAAGCGGATGCTTCCCTGCTGCAAAGGCTGATTGTTGACGGTAACGGTTCCCTTGAGGGTATGGCGATCCGAACTTCCGCAGCCGCTAAGAACAGCCAATATAGCAATAGCGAAAAAGGTCTTTCGAAACATGCTCGTCATACAACACCTGTTAGTTTTAATTGCATCCATAATAACGGGCGAAAAACTACTGCTTCAGCACCTCGCTGCCCTGTACGGTCGCCAGCGCTTGCCAGAGTTCCAAGTCCACGGCATTTTCATAAAATTCGACATGCCCATCGCCGAAAAGCACATTGACTCCGCCAGGATGCCTACTACGTGCGGCAAAGTATTCATCTTCGAGGCCTCCCTGAATAACGCAGGGCATATCGGGAGAGGAAACGCAGCAGTAGGTCATCACATCGGGCTCGCTGCTGTTAGGCGTGGTACGGTGGGCGTAGGCTGCCCCGCCTTCGAAAGGCATTACCCAGCGGCCGCGATGGTCGGTGTCGTAGACCGATCCTGTATCGACGCGACCGGCTAACAATTCACTCGCAAATGCCGTCATCGATAGTCCATCGCTGAAATCGTTCAGGCTGCGTCCTACTTCGAGGTAAAAAGCTCCATCCGTTTCCAGGTCCATGCCTGAACGATTCGGCGGTGCCACATACTCGAAATTTCTATTGCCGGGGGCATTCTTAAACGACCCGCCCGTCCCCACGCAAACCGCCAGGTTGGAGCGGGAGACAGTGTGCCACGATAGTCGTCCCATCGCATTATCACTGGGACAGCAAAACACGGGCATTTGATTTTCCCAAGCGGTCATCTGGTCCCAAATACGCTTGTCAAAATCCACTTGCGCTGTAACGGTCTGGTTTTCCAGATACGGCAATAATTGCACTAAGGCCGACATGCCCCGCCAACCTGAAAACGCGTCGTCCCAACCAAGTCCGCAACTGGGCAAACGATTCAGAGCCGTGGCATGGTTGTGCATGCCCAGGCCGATCTGTTTTATGTTGTTGGTACATTGCATGCGTCGTGCCGCCTCACGGGCAGCCTGCACGGCCGGTAACAACAGCGCGATGAGTATGCCGATGATGGCTATCACTACCAGCAGTTCCACGAGGGTAAAACCGGTTTTTGTTTGTTTTCGTTTGGACAAGAGAATAGGCTCCATGATAAGTTGAGTTTACGCGTTTATCATTTTGAACGTAGATTAGTTCGCCTACCCGCGATGCGGCGAAAGAGTCGTTCGCGTTGGAATACGATACGAACTCTCTCGCCGTTACGGGAGGCAATTGTCACTAATAAATCCTAGCGCCGACGTCGCCAAATAAGCATCCCTGCCACCGCGCTCAGGATCAGAGCTATCGTGCCCGGTTCTGGCACTGAGGCCGAACCGGCGGCGGATGTCTGCCAGTTAGTGGCCAGAATTGTGGCATCAACGTCGTCGACATTGCCGTCGCCGTTAAAATCACCTTCGCTCCATTTGGCCCCACCGCTCTTCTGCCAGTTGGCGGCCAGGGCCGCGGCGTCGGCATTATCGACCTTGCCGTCACCGTTGGCGTCGCCGGGAATCGGCGGTTCTTCAGGGCCGATTATCAATTCGACCAGCGAATAGTTGGCGTCGAATTGGGCTCCACCATCGGTGGAACCAAATAAGAACCGCCGCGACCAAGCTTGGCTGGCAGTGTTGTCGGCACCGTTAATGGTGGCCTGTAGAATGTCGTCGACAAACACGTCAACCATTCTAGGATTCTCCGGATCGCAGACCATTTCATACGTGTGATATCCGTCGCCGCTGATACCGGTCAACGAGATTTCTTCCTTGGTCAAGGCGCTCGTCATAACCAGATAATACAACGTTGGATTTCCCGATGCATCTGAGCCGATATCGAGAAGATAGGTGTCTGTTCTATCGGAGGCTTCCATGTATACACCCCAGTCGACCGCATCGTCGCTGAGCAGGTTTCGCACGGTCATCTTTGCCGTCCATCCTTCGGCCTCCATGTCGTCCAACGTTTCCCCGTCAAGCGGGGCCTTGTAGCGAGCCGTGCCGGCACCGCTGATTTTCCAAGCCTCGACGCCCAAATCGTCGGTAACCGCCGCAACGGTGGCGTACCCACTGTGTGCCTCAAGGGCAAAGCCTTCGGTAAGTGGATCGCTAAGTCCCACATGCTTGGCGAAAGGCGTCGGTTCCGGTTCCGTGTAGTTAACCATCTCGGTCGGGTCCAGAGCCGTATCGGAAAACTTAATAAGGTCCACATCGCCGTCGAAGAATCTTACGCCGTCGGGGCGTTTTCCAATTGTCAGATCGCCAATATTGGCAATATCGCCGACCGTAGAACCGAGACTGGAATTGTCATAGGCGTAGTCAATATAGAAGCTCATGTTGGTTTGGCCAGGGGTCGTGTCTGAATCGAGCACCAAGGCAATGTGGTGCCACTCACCGTCGTTGACCGGCGCAACTCCGGTCAGCCTGCGGTTGATGAAACCGGCGTTAGGATAGGTTGTATCAACGGTTTCGAAACGCAATCTGCCGTCGGTGTTAACGCGGAAGTACCAATATCCGCTGACACCCAGTTCCTGTTTAGTAACCAACCGCTGCCAGTCGGTTGAGGTGGTGCGGATCATGGCCTCGATCGTCCCGCTGGTGCCATCGGCGAAGAAGTTTTGCAGGGCGGAGTCATTGGGAACGGTCAAGGCGTTCTCATTGGTAGGATTGAAGTTCAATGCCGATCCGCCGTTGTAATCCGGCGCGCCTTCGGCATAAAGCTGAGTGTCGATACCAACGGACGTGGCATTATGGTTGCCGGTCTGGTCAATGATTGCACCCGCTGTGGTCTCAGCCGTTTGACCGGGCGCCTTCTCGTCGAATTGCCAAAAGGCAACTGTTGAGGCTGTTGCCATGGACGAGAACATGAACAGGCAGAGTATGCATGCTGTAACCGTCATTAGTCGCTTCATCGTGGTTCTCCTTAGAGTTGAGTTGAATAGTTCGTAAAGCAATTATCAAAAGTTGCCTCTTCTCTCTTCCTTGCCTTGTCTCAACTGTGCTTTCCTGAAAAAGCGGTGCTTTTCTGAAAAGTGGGCCGGGTTAATCGTTTGTTCTCCCTAGTGTTTTTCCCTCCCATAATGAAAGTGGCATTGCAATATGTTCTTTCGAGTTGATTGGTCTTTCGCCGCAACACATCTGTCCCAGGAGCCTTACGGCCAGGCTGCCGGCTTGGCCGGCGTCGAAGGTTACCAACGACATGTGGTTCCGAATGCCACCGTCGCGCTGCTGGGCTCCGAAGCCAATCAGGGATATATCTTCTGGAACCTTCAGCCCGCGGTGAATCATTTTGAAGTAGAGAATCTCGGCCATGCTGTCGTTAGTGGCCATGATCGCGGTTGGACGATCGTCCTCGGGAAGCGAGAGCATGCGGTCCAGGGCTAAATCGATCAGCGATTCCTGTTCCGAAGAAACCGCGATCAGGTATCCGGTGCAGTAGTGCGAGAGCGTGGCCGGCAGATCGGATCCGACCTCTTGTAGGGAATGGCGCAGGCCGGCTTCAACCTTACGTGCCCAGGGCGTATCGCCCGGCGAGAAGAAGGCTATGCGGCGGTGTCCTCGTTGTGTCAGGGCCCGGCCGGCCGTTATCCCGATCTCGTGCATGGGAAGTTCCACCACCGGTGCATCCACGCCTTCAATGCCACGATGCAGGAGCACGACGGGAATGCCGGACTGTTGAGCTAGCTTGATCTGATACGGCGGCGTAACAGCTTGTGTGGCGCTGACGAGCCCGATGCCGGCCACGTTCTTGTATATGAGCTGGCCGATGGCATCGAACTGCTTGTAAACATTGTCGTCGCTGTTGCAAACCATAATCTGATGATGCATCTCGCCGGCCGCGGAGTCGAAACCGTGCTGCAAGGGCGAATAGAGACCGATTTTGATCTCCGGCAATATCAAAGCAAAAAGATTGAGCTTCTGTTGCATCTCGGGTGAACTGTCGGTGGACTGTTTTCGCCCACGACGGACCTGGGTCGGATTGTAGTCCAGCTCCTCCATTGCCTTGTGAACAAGGTGGATCGTCTCGGGAGCGGGAGCCACGTTGCCCTCGCTGTTGATGACACGAGCGACCGTGGATTTGGAAACACCTGCGATTTTTGCGACTTCTATAATTGACATGTCGTCATCCTAATAAATTTCCCATGGGAAGTCAAGGGTTTTGGCGGGAATTCCCATGGTATTCCCTGGGAATAAGGTTGTTGATTATGCAAGTGTGGGACATTTTAACGGCAGATCCACCGATTTACTGCCGTATTGTAAACACCGGCTGGAAAGTGCAGCGCGGGACGGCTGAGAAGAACGGTTTAAAAATGCAGCGCTCTTAACCCCCCATCTTGCGAATGGTGAGCAATACTTGAACTTGCCTCATTGGCGGCATAATTCGGATAAGGCTTAGAATTGCGAGGGGGATAAGACTAAGCCGAAAAAGCAACGCCACAAGGGAAAACGGATCTTCGAACGGCTTTGCAAGGAGCACGGTTACCGGGGCGGGATCACGGTCGTGCGCGATGAGATCCGACGTTGGCGGCAAACTGGGGCTGAAGTTTTCATGCCGCTTTTCCATCCGCCCGGCTCAGCCCAGTTCGACTTTGGCGAGGCGAAGGCCAGGTGGATTACGACTTTGGTGACCTGGTCGAATTGCCCGTCCTGTACAAAAAGAATGCCATGCGAAAAGCACGGCAAATGAAGCATGAAATCGCTGTCGCCAAGACCCCGGAATGCCAAATCCAGCGACGCAATTCGCGTGTTTTCTGCCCGAAGAAACAGCGTCAGCGGACAAAATACGATCTCGGCGCACACCTTTCACGCTACAACAATCATACATGGATGCGAGTGTGAAAGAAATCGCTCACGCGGCTTCACGGTAGTAGTGCTTCAGAATGCCGCCAAGTCGATGTTCACATTTGATTTTTCTCGGATCGAGCGGGATGACATCGTCGTCTTCGTCAATAAGTTTCCCGCGAGGCAGAGGCAACAGTTTATTGTCTAGGCCCTGATGTGGCCGGCACTCAAGATAATAGGCGACGTACTCGGCAACAATATAGTCGAAGTGTGTTCTGCCGAAGACGATAAAGTGATTGATGGCTTCCTGTTTGAGCGATTGTCCCCATCTCTCAATGTAGGCGTTCAAATTCGGAGCGTGCGGCCCTACGGGCTTGACTTCTATACCTTGATCTTCGAACACCTCGTCAAACTTCTCCGAATAGGCATTGTCATGATCTCTCATGAGAATCTCACATGTAAGTCCTTGCTCAGCGACATAATCCAAGAACACACGTGCCTGATGCTTCATCCAATGCTTGTTGGTAGAAAACGTGCCTGGAGTAACGAACACACGTCTGGTTCCCAAGTGGATGAATGCCAAGGCAAACACCTGCTTTGGGCCAAATTGTGTCCAAATGCGTTTGCTGAAAAAGTCGCATTGCCAGAGTGTCTCCGAGTGGACACGCAAGAATTCGTTCCATGTTCCACGTCCGCGTTTAGGCCCAGGATCGAAGCCGTTTTCTACGAGGATGTTTTTGACGGTCTGTCGAGAGATACGCCCGACTCGCAGCTTCTTAAGTTCGCCCAAGATCCGGCTATATCCCCAGCCAGTATCGCTTGCGATTCGGATGACCAGTTCACGAATATCGATCTTGATTCGTGGTCGGCCAGCTTTGACGGGCTTCTCCAGCCTTTCGGCCTTACGCACCCAACGTCGAAAAGTCGAGTAGGTTACTATCGTAATCACATGCCGGACACCCGGGCCGAGGGCAAGGCCAAGCTTCATGAGCCGTTCGCGTTCCTGCGGCTCGAGAACAATGTGCTTTTTAGGCACTCGGCAACGGAGCATTTCGTTCTCGGCTTTGAGAAATTCGTTCTGGCGTCGCAGGTCTGCTTCAGTGGAGCGAGCAAGCAGGAAAAGCAAGGGCTGGAAAATCTCACGCATGGGCATTATAATCGTGTTTTAAAGGCTAAAAACGGGAATTGGCAATCTTTTTGTACACCGGGGTTATCCCAAATTTACCTTTCCCACCCAGCGATCGAGATAGCCACACCAAGAAAAGCAAAATCAATCGTCACGGATGCCGACCAGTTACTGCTACATGCTGCATAAACGGAGTAGCCAGAAAGTGAACCAGATCCACTTCCAGCAACTCGGCAGCGCTCTCTTTGCTGTTAACCGGATTTCCAAGAGATCGGGCAACCGTACACTTGTCTCGAAGCATATAAAACTGCGCTCTCTTTGCTGTTAAACGATTAAGTTCCTACCAGCAAAACACTTACAAAGAGAAAATCAAAGAGACGAGTTCGAAAACCGTATTGTACGGGGAGATGCTGTGGTCTTGCAAGTGCGGGCGGCTGTCCAGGATGAACAGCTTGGCCGGCCGCTCTCGGTTCTCTTGCAATAGAATGCGGACCACGTCGACGGT
>Ga0208648_1001627_pt1 | contig 17554 bp, 9 predicted proteins | sample AntAceMetag02UKL_FD_184772 | JGI IMG/M metagenome (GOLD analysis project Ga0208648, IMG submission 184772) | Saline lake microbial communities from Ace Lake, Antarctica - Antarctic Ace Lake Metagenome 02UKL (SPAdes) (version 2) | ecosystem: Environmental > Aquatic > Non-marine Saline and Alkaline...
GAAAATTTAAAGAAAGACGAATATATGATTCTAATGGAAATAGAATTAATAAACATGAACAAAAATGGATAAATGGCGAATGGGTTAATTTCTATTTATGTACTTACACATACGACTTCAATAGTAATTTATTGACATCCTCAGGTCAAAGATGGGAAGATGGTGAGTGGGTAAATTCATATTTAAGTACACGTACATATGACTCAAATAGCAATATACTGACAAATTTAAGTCAATGCCAGATAAATAATGAATGGGTAAATTCATATTTAAATACACGTACATATGACTCAAATAGCAATATACTGACAAATTTAAGTCAATGCCAGATAAATAATGAATGGGTAAATTCACTTTTAATTTCACGTACATATGACTCAAATAGCAATATATTAACATATTTAGAACAAAACTGGATAAATGGGGAATTGGTGGTTTCATATTTAATTGCACGCACATATGACTCAAATAGTAATAAACTGACAGAGTTAAAACAAAACTCGGAAAATGGCGTATGGGTGAATTCATCTTTATATAAATACACATATGACTCAAATAGTAACATACTGACATATTTGCGTCAAAGTTGGGAAAATGGCGAATGGGTGAATTCTGATTTATTTAAATATACATATACATATGATTCAAATAACAATATAATAACACGTTTAATTCAAATATGGAGAAATGACGGATGGGATAATACATCCTTAAGTATCCATACATATGACTCAAATAATAATTTACTGACACATTTAGTCCAAACATGGAGTAATGACAAATGGGAAAATTTATCTTTAATTACCTATACATATGATTCTAATAGCAATATACTGACATGGTTAGGTCAAATATGGGAAAATGGTGAATTGATGAATTCATGTTTATTTAAATATACATATGACTCCAAACGTAATTTGCTGAAATGGTTAAGACAAACTTGGAATAGGGTTGAATTGGAAACTATTCATTTAAATACACGTACATATGACTCCAAAAGTAATTTATTGATATCTTTATATCAAAACTGGGAAAATGGCAAATGGAAGAATGATGAAAAATATGAGTTTATATACTTACCAGGTCAAGTTAATGCTTCATTTTATAAATGGGATGGTAGTAATTGGATAGAGGGTTCGAATAATCCTACGATTCATCTATATATGAAAGGAGAATATGCGTTTTATTATAATGCCAACTATTTTGAACTTTATTATACAGTCATTAACGATATTGAAGCTCCTCAAGCAAATTCAGAAAAATCCCTAATACTTTGCTTCCCAAATCCCGCATCAGACCATATTAATATTGAAATAGATGAATCATTTCAAGCAGAATATTACAGTTTAGAATTATTTAACCAAACAGGGCAAAAAATTAAATCTATTAATGTTTCTTCAGATATTGGCACAATAGTAGCTTCAATAAGAGTAGATGATGTTCCTCCGGGATTATATCTCTTACGAATAGAGGCAGGAAAACAGATATTCTCGCAAAAAATAATTATCTCGAAATAGATGTAACCCCAAATAAGCCTATCTCAATTATGAGTGTCATTGGTAGAATTGTAAACAACAATATAACGATATATCAATTCTCCCGGATACTTTATGTGCTCTTGAGGAATCTTTTTAATTAAATCTTCTTTTCGCGAATTCTGTTAAAATTTAATAATTAAATATTCTTTATCAGAATTATGGTTTGATTTTCTTATAACGTGATATCAAATATATTAACTATCAGATTTACTGACAGATAAGTATTAAAGAAATCTTAATGAAATTGTTAATAAAGCTGTTAATAATTATATATTAAATCTTTTTATGATTAAATAATTAATATGTATCTTTGGCATTGACAATTCTTTTATATTAAAAACCAAAAAAAATCAACCATGAAAACCTTTTTATTTTCTCTAATTTTTGTTTTGCTGTCCTGCTCGCTTTGGGCACAACAGCAAACAGATGTGTTACAACAAATGGAGCACAGAATGCACAACGATCCTTTAATACAACAACAAGCAAACCCGGATCAAGGCCGGATGATTTCCGATGAAATGGATTTTCTTATACCAGATTTAAAAAATTCTGATTTAGATATTCGTATTGATTCTATATATTCATGGAATAATTATGGAGAAGAGTTTAGACAATATGAAACATTCAATAACTCTGGACAACGATTGACCCATTTATGTAATAGATTTAAAAACGGAGAATTAAATGATAAGTGGTATGACGCTAATTCTTACGATGCTAACGGAAATAAACTGACAAATCTTTCGCAAACCTGGGATTATGGATTAGAGTCATTTTATTCATCAATTTGCAACTTTATATATGATAATAACAATAACATATTATCTGCTCTTTCTCAACGTTATAGTGATGGAGTTTGGGTTAATGACATTTCTCAAACCTACACTTATGACGAAGAGGGAAATCTTACAACTGATATAAGATTAGATTGGGAAAACGGTGCTTGGGTAAATACGTGGTTTCATAATTTAACTTATGATGTCGATGATAACTTAATTGTTTATTTAATAAAAGAAGGGGATAATAATACATGGATAAATGATAAATTAGTTACATTCACGTACAATGATTATGGAAGCATTATTTCAAAGATATATCATACCTGGCAAGGAGTCATGTGGACAAATGAAAAATCATATACCTACACTTACGACAACAATGGAAACATACTGACTGAGTTATATCAGTTATGGGATGATGATGAATGGTTGAATGACTGGCAAGTAACCAATACTTATGATCAAAATTCAAATGTGCTAACTTTTTTAAGGCAAGAATGGAAAAATTGTGAATGGATAGGTACCCATCGATATGTCTATACTTATAACATCAATGGGAATATACTTACTAGATTAGTACAACAAAAAGAAAATAATGTTTTAGTAAATGATTATTTTATGACTTTCACTTATGACTGTTATGGAAGGATGTTGACCAGCTATAGACAAACATGGGAAAATGACGATTGGATGAACTCATCATTTTGGACTTATAATTTCAATGAAAAAGGAGATTTATTGTCTAGTAATTATCAACAATGGGAAAATGATGCATGGGAGGATCTTCAGATACATGAATTCGAATTCTTACCCGGTAAGATAATCGCCACATCTCATTTTAAAGATTCTTCAGGTGAGTGGATTTGTAGTTCACCTGTGGGGCCTCTTCAAATAATACTTGAAGGAGAAATTTTTTCTCCAGGATATGGTGGTTGCACCCATGATTTTTATTATACGGATTTCTCCGGCATTGAAGACCCCCAAACAAATTCAGAAAACTCACCAATACTTTGCTACCCAAATCCTGTAACTGATCAAATAAATATTGAGATAGACCCAACATGGCAGGCAAAAAATTATCGTTTGGAATTGTTTAGCCAAACAGGGCAAAAAGTAAAATCTTTTGAAATATCGTCAGACATTGGTTCATCAATTATTCCAATTAAAGTAGATGATGTTCCACCGGGATTGTACCTTTTACGAATTGAGGCGGGAAAACAGATATTCTCGCAAAAGATAATTATTTCGAAATAATTTATAAATTAAATAAATTTTTATATGTCTTTGAAATTGATAATTCCTTTTATTAAAAACCAAAAAAAAATTACCATGAAAAACATTTTATTTTCTTTAATTTTCGTTTTGCTGTCCTGCTCGCTTTGGGCACAACAGCAAACTGATGTGTTACAACAAATGGAGCACAGAATGCACAATGATCCTATAATGGAACAATATGCAAACCCTGATCAAGACCGGATGCTTTCCGGTGAGATGGATTTTCTTCTGCCAAACATGAAAAATACTGAAACAGACATTCAAGTTGATTCTGTATGTTATGAGAGTGAACATTATGGAGCATTTAAAGAAATTTATACTTACCACGACGATGGGAATAGGCTGACTTATCTACAACTATACTGGACACCAGGTGGTACTTTAGTGGGTAATACATTACATTCTTACACCTACGATGAAAACGGAAACAATTTAACTAATTTAGCTCAAACCTGGGAACTCAGTACATGGGTTAATAGAGAGTTATACACTTATACCTGCGACGATAATGGGAATATGCTGACTTTTTTAGTCCAAAATTTTGAAAATAATGCATGGGAAAATAATTGGCTACTTTCCTACACTTATAACATTGATGGGAATAGGCTTACATATTTACGTCGAAAATGGGATAACACCTTTTGGGTGAATAGTAATTCACAAACATGCACTTACGACACAGATGAGAATATGCTAACAAAATTAAGTCAAAAATGGGAAAACGATGCATGGAAAAATGACTGGCTTGATACCCACACATACGACACAGATGGGAATATGCTGACATTTTTAATGCAAAAATGGGAAAATGAAGCATGGAAAAATTACCTTTTATATACTTATTCTTACGATGACAATGGAAATAAATTAACTTCCTCAACACAACACTGGAGTTCAGGCGATTGGATTAATTCCTCATTTAGCACATTTACTTATGATCAAAATTCGAATAAGCTATCATCATTATATCAAAGTTGGGAAAACAACACATTTGTAGATAAAATCTTAATATATTACACATACGATGCCAACGGGAACAGGCTTACCAGACTTACACATAACTGGGAAAACGGCTCATGGTTGAAATATGAAAACAATGTGTATCATTTCCTTTCAGGTGAAGTAAAAGCAAGATCTTATAATTGGGACGGAAGTAATTGGATGCAAAGTAATAGCAGTTCTTTTAATATTGTCATGGGAGGAAAAAATCTATTTCATTATAGTGCCACAATCCTTGAGTTTTATTATTCAGATGGTACTACCGGCATAGAAGATCCCCAAACAAATTCAGAAAACTCACCAATACTTTGCTACCCAAATCCTGTAACTGATCAAATAAATATTGAGATAGATCCTGCATGGCAGGCAAAAAATTATCGTTTGGAATTGTTTAGCCAGACAGGGCAAAAAGTAAAATCATTTGAGATTTCGTCCACTATTGGTTCATCAATAGCTCCAATAAAAGTGGATGACATTCCTCCAGGGTTATACCTCTTACGAATTGAGGTGGGAAAAAAGATTTTCTCACAAAAAATAATTATGTCGAAATAAAGTATAGATTAATAATTATTATGTATCTTTAACATTAACAATTCATTCTATTAAAAAAAACAAAAAAAATTACCATGAAAAACATTTTATTTTCTTTAATTTTTGTTTTGCTTGCCGGCTCACTTTGGGCACAACAGCAAACTAATGTGTTGCCCCAAATGGAACACAGAATGCACAACGATCCTTTAATTCAGCAAAATGCAAACCCTGATCAAGACCCGATGTTTTCGGGTGGAATGGATTTTCTACAACAAAACATGCAAATCACAGATACAATCATAAAATTTGATTCAGTGTATATTGTGCGAAACGGTGGGAAAGAGCTTAGAGAATTTTTCACATACAATAAAAAAGGAGAATTAACGAACTATTTATTTCAAGAAAAAGTAAACGGTGAATGGATAAATGACTATATTTCAACTAACACCTATGATCATCTTGGAAATAATTCGGTAAGATTAGCTCAATACTGGACTGATGGAATATTGGCTACTATGGGGATGCACACTTATACTTATGATAATAACGGTAATAAGTTATCATCGTTATGGCAATATTGGAAAGACAACGAATGGGAAGACTACACATACTTTACCTACACTAATGATGAAAACGGAAATAGGTTGTCAGAACTAAGAGAAGATTGGGAAGACGGAGAATGGATAAAGTTATATTATTATATTTACACTTACTATCCAAATGGTAAATTATTAACCTCTGCCAGACCAACTTGGAAAAACAACGAATGGGAAAATCATTATTTATCTACCTTCACTTACAATGAAAACGGAGACTTTTTAACTAAATTATTACAATCCTGGGGAGGGAACATATGGAGAAACAAATCATTATATACCTACTCTTACGATAACAATGAAAACTTGCTTAATGAATTGTATCAGGAATGGGAAAATGATGAATGTTTGAATGTCTGGCAAGAGACTTTTACTTTTAACCAAAATTCAAATATACTGACTTTTTCAAGCCAGGAATGGGAAAATGATGAATGGCTGAATACTATTTTGCATACTTACTCTTATGATACTCACTGGGATTGGGTTACTAAATTAGAAAAAATTGAGGAGAATAATGTTTTGATAAATAAAAAATTAGTTACTCGTACCTATGATAAAATTGGAATGGATTCAACTTGGCAGTACCAAAATTGGGAAAATAATACCTGGATTAATTCAACTTTATGGACATATAAATACAACGACAAAGGAGATGTATTGTATAAATCTATTAAACAATGGAAAGATGATTTGTGGGAGGATATTCAGAAACAGGATGTCGAATTCTTTCCCGGCAAAATAGTTTCCAGATCGTATTCTCATATTTCAGGAAGTTGGACTGGTGGCTATTCATATACATCTCCACAAATTATTTTTGAAGGAAAAATTCTCAAAATTGGAGTTACTGGATATTGCCTGGATATTTACTATTCAGACATCTCCGGAATAGATGACCCCCAACCAAACCCTGAAAGCTCACCAATCCGCTGCTACCCAAATCCTGTAATTGATCAAATCAATATTGAGATAGATCCTGCATGGCAGGCAAAAAATTATCACTTGGAATTGTTTAGCCATACAGGGCAAAAAGTAAAATCTTTTGAGATATCATCAAAAATTGGTTCATCAATAGTTCCAATTAGAGTGGCAGATGTTCCACCGGGATTATACTTGTTACGTATAAATGCCAAAAAACAGATATTCTCCCAAAAGATAATTATTTCGAAATAATTTATAAATTATTATGTATCTATGACATTGACAATTCATTCTTATAAAAACCAAAAAAAATAATTTACCATGAAAAACTTTTTATTTTCTTTAATTTTTGTTTTGCTGTCCTGCTCGCTTTGGGCACAACAGCAAACTGATGTGTTACAACAAATGGAGCACAGAATGCACAACGATCCTATAATGCAACCAAACACAAATCCAGACCAAGACCGGATGCTTTCCGGTGAAATGGATTTCCTTCCCTCTAATATGAAAAATACTGAATTAGATATCTTGGTTGATTCTATTATTTTTATTGGTAGTTATGGTGAATTTGATAGAATTTACACTTACGACGAAAACAGAAATATTCTAACCTATGTACAAGAGTACTGGCCATCTCCCGGTATTATTCCAATAGGTACAGAGTCAGATATATACACTTATGATATTAATGGAAACATATTGACTGTATTACACAAAACTTGGTCGCTCGAAGAACTTTCTTCTACAAGATTATATACCTACACCTACGACAATAATGGGAATATGCTATCGAAGCTTTTTCAAAAATTGGAAAACGATGAGTGGGTGAACTCATTTTTATATACATACACATACGATGAAAATGAGAATCAAATGACGAAATTATTTCAAAAATGGGAAAGCGGTGAATGGTTGAGTACAAGGCTGTATTCATATACTTATAACACCAACGGTAATATGCTAACAGAGTTAGAGCAAATCTTTGAAAATAATGATTGGGAGAATGATTACATTGAAACCTACACATACAATACCGAAGGGAATGTGTTAACATTTTTATGGGAGAAATGGGAAAACGAAGAATGGGAGAATATGCAATCTATAGACTACACCTACGATAACAATGGCAATATAATAAATAGTTATTATTGTTACTGGATATCAGGAGAATGGAATAGTTCCGCATTGTCTTCCTGCACATATGATCAAAACTCAAATATCCTCACACGATTATGGCAAAAATGGCAAAATGATTCATTAGTAAATGACAGATTAAATTATTACACAAATGATGATTATGGGAATAGACTATCTGAGCTTAATCACATCTGGATAAATTCTTCTTGGGAGAAAGACAGATACTGTGTATATGATTTCCAACCGGATAATGCTAGTGGCTTTTCTTATTATTGGGATGGAGATAAATGGGAAACTGGCCATGAAGGTTCACTTTATATTGTCATGGAAGGAGAATTAATGTTTGATTATCATGCTGATACAATTGAACTCTACTATACAGATTTCTCCGGCATTGAAGATACCCAAACAAATTCAGGAAACTCCCCAATTCTTTGCTACCCAAATCCAGTAACAGATCAAATCAATCTTGAGATAGACCCGGCATTGCAGGCAAAGAATTATCGTTTGGAATTGTTTAGCCAAACAGGGCAAAAGGTTAAATCTTTTGAGATATCATCAAATATTGGTTCATCAATAGCTCCAATAAAAGTGGATGATATTCCTCCCGGATTATACCTCTTACGAATTGAGGCCGGAAAACAGATATTCTCGCAAAAAATAATTATCTCGAAATAAATTATGGATTTTGTTAATTTTGTCTCTAATAAATAGAAAACAGAAACCTGTACTAACCGTCAGGAATTAAATCCTGCAGATTAAGACCGAAGAACTTTCAACGTAAATCTGCTTAATCTGAGGGACAAATATAAACACATAAAAAAAGAAAAATGAATAAAGAAAAAAAACAAGAATTCAAGGTTAAAGGCGAAGACCTTTTGAAAAAAATCAAAGAACTAATACACGAAGGGAACGTCAGAAGAATAATAATTAAAAATGATGAGGGAAAAACCTTTATCGAAATCCCTGTAACATTTGGGGTAATAGGTGCAGTTTTATTACCTGTTTTTGCTGCCGTTGGAGCAATTGCCGCCCTTGCAAGTAATTTTACGATAGAAATAATCAGAAAAGATGAAGAACAGAAATAGAATCATTTCACGGCAAAGTTCAATGGATGCTTTTTTGGTATTCAATAGCTAACATCACTATTGTTAAATTGTTACATTGCTATATTGTTGGAATTAAACACTGTTTTTAATATACTAGAGAAAATATGTAAATTAATTACATTTAAACTAAATAAATTAAACAAATACCTTTCTATGAAAAATAAATTCTTCCTTGTTTTTATGTTTAGTGTTTTTGTATGTTTCCAAACAATCGCACAAACTGATATCAAAGCCGATTCATTAAAAAACAAAAAAATATCAGATTCAAGTATTTTTCCATTAAAAGCCGGAAAAATAAATCAAATGCCGGTTAATTCAATAAATTCTTTAAGCATGCTGAATCCTTCTACTTATTACCTCAAAGGAAACAGAATGTTTTATTATGGAATTGAAGCAACGGGCGATTACATTTACATTGACGGCATGCAAATTAATAATGCCAATGATTTTCCGTTTAGAAGTATTGGCTCATATAATTTTTACGGAATATCTTCTCCAATAAATTTTGGAAATTCCTTAGCCGGATTTATAAATATACAATCACCGGAAATTGGAGATAAACTCGTTTTTAAGGCTGAAATTAATAAGGATTTAAAAAAATATTATAATGATTTTCTTGTGGAATTTAATATCGGAACACCGATAAATATTAATAAAAAAATTGTAAAAAAGAGGAACCCTTCAATTTTTATTTCAGGAAGTTATTATAATACAAATAACACTGATCCTATTTGGGAAGATCAATACAAGTTAAAAACCAAGGTTTTAGATGATCTGAGAAAAAACCCTGTACGTATTTCAGGAACCGGTTTTGGAATCTATCAAAATGCAGAATTTGTCCGGTTGAATGATTTTACAACTAAGCAATCGCCGCAAAACGCCGGGAAGGATGCATTGAATTTTTATTCAAAATTAAATATTCCTATTTCAGATAATATTAATCTAACAATTGGAAATTATTCTAAGATTGAAAATTCCGATCTTTTTATTTTTGATAATGCGATTTTTAATTCATCTAATAATCCTGAAAGAACTATTAAAAATTTTGATAATTATATGAATTTTGAACATAAATTTAAAATTTCGGAAGACTTGAGTATTGCTTACCAAATTCATTTTCAATATTCCAATTATCATCTAAAATTGCAAAGTAAAAAACACAAAGATGATTTCTTTAAATATGGTTACCTTGGAAAATTTGACACTTATCAAATTAGATCATATGGGATGGGAAATGACACAGTAAATGGCCATGTTTTTACTAATGTATGGATACAAAATGGATTTTTTGATACAGCTTATACATTTCAAAATCTTAATTATAATCCTGAAGCAGCAAGAATTACTGAACAATATTATAACTTTTATCCTGATAAATGGGGTAATTATTATGCAGGTGGTGATGGCAATTGGATGAATAGTGACCAGGTACAGCTTGGAGGCGGTTTATTAAACGGACAAAACCCTTATTCAGTCTATGGATTATGGAACAACATAGGAACGCAATTTCCCGGTTATATGGAAAATTCAGAGGAAAAAATTCGAGGAAATTTTAATTTCAATTTAGATTATAAATCTCATCATTTTACGGCAGGTTTTGAATACATGAAGGAAATACAGCGTCAATATTCGATAAATCCTACTAATTTATGGGGACTTATGAGAGGATTAACAAATTTTCATATAGAACAATTTGATAGGGACAATCCACAATTAGTCTATCATGATGGTGTATTTCAAGATACTATCTTTTATCTGAGAAAATATAATGCAATAGAACAAAAACAATTTGATTACAATTTAAGGGAAAAACTTGGATTGCCAACCGACGGCACTGATTATATTTTAACCGACTCTTATGATATGACAAATCAAACCATTAGTTATTATGATAAGGATGGGATTATGCAGACTATTCATGTTGGTGATGAGCTTTATACGTTGGATATGTTTTCACCTGATGAATTATTGAATGATGGTAATTCTTATGTTCAATATTATGGTTATGATTATACCGGAAACAAAACAAATAACAAATCTAACCCATACAGTTTTTTCACCGATCGTACAACTGATGCTCATCGTCCACTTTATTTATCGGCTTATATTCAGGATAGTTTTTCGTGGAAGAACTTTAATATTTCAATCGGTTTAAGAATTGACAGATATGATGCCAACCAGCCGGTTTTAAAAGATAAATTTTTATTAATGGAAGCATACACTGCCGGTGATTTACGTGAAGGTGATGACAATTGGATTATTCCCGAAGATATAGGAGATGATTATTCAGTTTATGTAGATGATTGTATTAACCCATCTTCAATTCAAGGATATAGAAAAAATGACACCTGGTTTGATAGAGACGGGAATGAAACTTCAAGCATTAATGATGGCACAGGAATACGTCCTTACCTTAAAAATCCAGAAATATGGCCGGGACATCCTGAATGGAAACCGGAAAATATATTCGAAGATTATAAAGCCTTTGTAAATCTTCTTCCGCAAATTAGCATAGACTACACATTAAATGATAACACCAATATTTATTTTACTTATAATACCTACACTCAAAATCCTAAATTTTACAATCAATTCCGACCTGAAGTGTACAATTTTATGCATTCTTATGCGCGTGGATTAATTCCTAATCCTGATTTAAAACCTCTCAGAGTAGAAAAACTTAACATTGGAGTAAAAAGGCCAATTTATAAAACTTTATTCGCCGATGTCAGTTTACTTATGACTTTGCTTAAAGACTATTATTACTTGGACTATGTTTTTGGTGCATACCCTTATGATTATATTACCATTTCGAACAATAAGGAAACTATAATCAATAAAGGACTAATTGCTTCCGTAAATTATTTTTCGCCAAAAACTTCAGGTTTTAATTTCAATGCAAGTATAACAAAACTTTTCCCTGACGAAGAAGATTTGAATTATACCGAAATCTCCGATTTGGTTGTGAACTCTTATGCCGGTTTTAATTTCGGAATTAGAAACGATTACATGGGGCCTACAATTGGAAAGTGCAAAATCCTTGAAGATTTTGGACTAAGTTTTTATTATCAATTCAGGAAAGGAACTCCGTATCATGTTCCGAGAACAAAAGATCCTTTTGAATACACTCCCGACTTTAATATGGTTAACCTAAAACTTGAGAAAGGTTTTGATTTCAAAAATCAAATTGGGATAAATATTTATTTTTTAATTGAGAATTTATTCAATAGTAAAAATATTTTCTACGTTTATCCTAATACAGGCAGGCCTGATGATAACGGATATCTATCCAGCGCAGCTTATCAAACTGAAATCAATCAACAACTTGACCCCGATTCATACAGAACTCTTTACCAATTAAAACTACAAAACCCTCAACATTATGGTATTCCAAGAATAATAAGGATTGGATGCAGTTTGAGTTTTTGATTATTAATAATTTGAAGATATTTTTTGAATTAATTTGAAGATAAAAAAACCTTCAAATTCTTTAATTTTTTATGTTAAAAAACATAAAATAATCAATAAAAAAATACTACCTTTGCCTGATAAATAAAAATACATAAGTATTTGATTATGACAGATGAACAAAAAGCAAACTTTGCTGAAAATAATTATACCGCCGACAATATTCAAGTCCTTGAAGGCCTTGAAGCTGTCCGTAAACGTCCGGCCATGTTCATTGGCGATGTTGCAAATCGGGGATTACACCATTTGGTTTACGAAGTTATTGATAACTCGATTGATGAAGCACTTGCCGGCTATTGCGACAATATAGATGTTTTTATAAACGAGGATAACTCCATCACTGTCATTGACAATGGCCGAGGTATCCCTACAGGAATGCACGAAAAAGAAAATCGTTCGGCTTTGGAAGTCGTGATGACAGTTCTGCATGCCGGAGGAAAATTTGACAAAGGATCATATAAAGTATCAGGAGGCTTACATGGTGTTGGAGTTTCGTGTGTTAACGGACTTTCGAAATGGCTAAAAGCAACGGTTTACAGAGAAGGAAAGATTTTTTATCAGGAATATCGTATAGGAAACCCTCTCGAAGACGTTAAAGTTATTGGCGAATCAACAAATTCTGGCACCGAAATTTCTTTTATGCCCGATGATGATATTTTTACGGTATCGGTTTATGATTTCAATATTCTTAGCACCCGTTTGCGCGAATTAGCTTTTCTTAACAAGGGTATAAAATTATCTATTACCGATAAAAGAGAAACTGACGAATCAGGTGAATTTATAAGAAAATCCTTCTTTTCGGATGAGGGGCTTAAAGATTTTATAAACTATCTTGATGCCACACGTGAAAAATTAATGCCCGAGCCAATTTGTATTGAGGGCGAAAAAAACAATACTCCAGTTGAAATTGCCATGCAATACAACACATCTTTTTCCGAAAGCCTTCATTCTTACGTTAATAACATTAACACTCACGAAGGTGGAACACATTTATCGGGTTTTAGGAGAGGTTTGACAAGAACCTTAAAAAGTTATGCCGATAAATCAGGAATGTTAGCAAAGCTTAAATTTGATATTAGCGGCGATGATTTTCGCGAAGGCCTGACAGCAATTATTTCCGTAAAAGTTGCCGAGCCTCAATTCGAGGGGCAAACAAAAACCAAACTTGGAAATTCCGAGGTTATGGGCTCGGTCGATCAGATGGTGAGCGAATCGCTATCTAATTATCTCGAAGAAAATCCAAAAGAAGCTAAAACCATTGTAAACAAAGTCATTCTGGCTGCAACAGCACGTCATGCGGCCCGGAAAGCAAGAGAACTTGTTCAACGAAAAAATGTGCTTACAGGATCAGGCCTACCCGGAAAACTTTCCGATTGCTCGGAAAGAGATCCAGCATTATGCGAAATATATCTTGTGGAGGGCGACTCGGCAGGTGGTACTGCTAAACAAGGCCGCGACAGAAAATTTCAGGCTATTCTTCCCTTAAGAGGAAAAATATTGAATGTTGAAAAAGCTATGCAGCATAAAATATTTGAAAGCGATGAAATAAAAAATATGTTTACTGCACTCGGAGTTTCAATAGGTACCGAAGAAGACAGCAAGGCTCTTAATCTTGTAAAATTGCGTTATCATAAAGTCATTATTATGACTGATGCCGATGTTGACGGAAGCCATATTGCAACCTTAATACTTACTTTCTTTTTCAGATATATGAAAGAGCTTATTGAGAAAGGATATGTGTATATTGCAACACCACCTCTTTATCTTATTAAAAAAGGTAAAGAACAACAATACTGTTGGAGCGAAGAAGAAAGAGAAGAAACCGTAACCAGGTTATCGCCAAACGGAAAAGATACAGGTGTTCATATTCAGCGTTACAAAGGTTTGGGCGAAATGAATGCAGAGCAGCTTTGGGTAACTACCATGAACCCCGAATTCCGAACATTAAGGCAGGTTACTATCGAAAACTTTATTGAAGCCGATCGCGTTTTTTCAATGCTGATGGGCGATGAGGTCCCTCCTCGTCGTGAATTTATTGAACAAAATGCCAAATATGCAAATATTGACGTATAAAAATTAATTGTAAATTGCTTTATTGTTAAATTGTTATCCCGTAACAATTTAACAATTTTTCAAGATAATAAGTGTATTTTGGAACCTTTTCTTTCAGCATAGCAGCTTTTCGTGAACTCTGAACGTTTTAAAAAGAATCTGCCCTTAAAAAAGGGATAATTTAAGGGCAGAACAACTAAAATTAACTGCGTGAGAAGCTATATATTTTGTATTTCTATGTAAAGATATTACCGTAATTACAATCTCACAACAACAAATCAGATTTCGGCCTTACAAGTAAAGATAATGGCATAAATGTTTCAGAAAATGGTAAAATTATTTTGAGACACTTGGGATAATATTCTAAAATGATGTAATTCTTTTTTATATCTTTGTTTTTTACTAAACTAAGAACAGATTATTAATGACTTTATGAAACTCATAAACCAGAACAGAACATTGTTCGCCATCAACAAAATGTAATTAATGAAAACAATGAAATAGAAATGATATTGAAATTAATTAATTAAAAGAAAAATCAAATTTAAAAAAGTTAGAATTATGGAAAATTTAAAAGGACATTATTTTGAGATGTTTAGACAAATCAAGAAAAACATCACGCTAAAAGACAAAAACCTTGTTGGTTTTCATTATGTAAAAGGATCTGAATTTGAAACGGGGAAAAAACTGCTGATTTATGGTAGGTCAGTTAATGGGTGGCCATGTGATTTTAATGTGGAGGGCTTAAATGAGCAGTCATTTGAGAACGTTTATAATAATATATTAAGTGCCAGCCATGCAAATGATAAAGAGGAACCTTTGGAATGGGTCCATCGGCAGTTTGGAATGAAAAATATTAAAGCATTTAACAGTAAGTCTGGCCTTAAATATAATACTGCAAAATCCGCTTTTTGGAGGGTATCAAAAAAAATCACAGAGTCATTAACTTCTTCCTCTGAAAATGACTGGTATAAAAATCTTGCTTGGAGCGATTTGTATAAAATCTCTTACAATTCCGGTGGAAATCCCGGACCACAATTAATTAAATCAATCCAAGATCAATGTAATAAAATTCTTATTGAAGAAATAAGATTTCTTAAACCTAATTATATTTTATTTTTAACCGGTTATAAAGGTTGGTTCTCTGTTTTTGAAAATGCTTTTGAATCTGATAATATTCGTTTTGATAATAAACGTAGAAATATTAACAATTTTGGTAAGATCGAACTGACAGGTTCTTTATTTTTTGATGACCAAAGGGCAGAAATTGTAGTAGCACCTCATCCGCAAGGGAAAAAGGAGGCGCCTTTAGAAAAAGAAATAGTAAAATTCTTTAAGAATGAATAATATGCCAACACCAATCGAAAGCTTTTCAGCAAGAGATTTAGAAGAAACTATTATTTCTGCCATTATAGGACACCCAAATATTGTATCTAAAATTCAACCTGTCTTAATTGAGGAAGTTTTTAGTGATTCCGTTTTAAAAGGGATTTATTCAGATATTTTATTATTAAACGGCCATTCTAAAAATAATGATCTTCTAAAATTATTATTGAATATAAATAAAAACGATCCTGAAAAAATTGCATTTTTAAAAAAATTAGAACAAAATAATTGCAAAACAGATAATACTGAATTTCATATAAAGATTATCATACAAAAATATATATTGAGAGAGATAATCAATTTAACATCAAAGTACCATGATTTAGCCCTTGAAGACAGAACCGATGTTTTTGAATTATATGATATGGTTAAGTCAGATATTAATTCTTTAGAGAAATGTGCTTTGAGTTTAAAAAGCAATATTTCTTTATAAAAATTACAGATATATATTTGCGAATGAGTTAATTTTTGCAATTTGATTTTCATAGGAATTTAAAAAAATCCGAATTCTGTAATTAGGGAGGTCGAAGATAAATTCAACTAAATAAATTGATCCTATATTTGTTTTTTAAAAAACTAAAAAGTCACGTGGTCCTACACTTGACTTTTGATCCGATTTGTCTTATTTTTGTTTAAAAAAGTATTATAAATTAATCAGTATCGTTAACCAAAAACACTCAAAAATGAAAACAAAAGCTCTACTTTCAGGATTTTTTACTGTTGTATTCTTTTTATTTGCCCATACAACAGTATTATCACAAAACTCAGGTTTTACTATTAATTTTGATAAAACTGATTTTAGTTTAAAAGTCTCCGATGAATTTTCAGAATTCGAGATCAAAGGTACCGAATATATTATGGAAACAAGTGCCGGCAAACCCGCACTACCCTACCTTCCTGTTAATTACGTTGTACCCTATGGTTCGGAATTTATAAAAATTGATTTTACTTATGATTCAGTTTTATTTGCTGAAAATATTACCATTAAACCTACTCAAAAAATTATTCCTTTAATACCAAATATTACTCTTCCTAAAAAAGTTAAACCTTTAAAGAATATTTATAAATCTTCAGACCCTTTTCCAAAAATAATTATTGAAAACACCTCTACCCAAAAGATGAACAATTATGAATTTTTCACTTTTGTGGTTTCACCATTCATTTACTACCCTCAAAAAAAACAAATATATCTTATTAAAAATCTTCAGGTTAATGTAAGTTATAATTCAAATTCAACATCTTCAAATCAAAATCGTTACGATGACGGGACTTTTTATAATATCTTAAAAGATGAAGTCGTAAACCCCGAGGTTTTAAGCTTTGAGAATCCAAATTATATCCCAAACAGAGTAAATTATTTAATTATCACCGACAGCTCATTAATTGAAGCTTTTATGCCTTTAAAAGAATGGAAAGATCAAAAAGGAGTTAAAACAGAAATAATTTCAACACAGCAAATTTATTCTAACTATTGTGGAACTACAGATCAATTAAAAATTAAAAATTGTATCAGCGATTATTACGAAAACAAGGGAACTTTATTTGTTTTACTTGGCGGGGGCGTTAATACAGTTCCCGTTCAAAGAGTTTATAGCAATGCGGTTGATCCGGCAGATAATACAATCCCATGCGATTTATTTTATTCATGCTTCGATGATGCCTACAACTGGGATGGAAACAATAATAAAATTTATGGTGAAGTCGTTGATAATATTGATCTTTCGCCGGAAGTTTTTATTAGCCGTGCACCCGTTGAAACAGTTTCA
>Ga0208648_1001629_pt1 | contig 17537 bp, 26 predicted proteins | sample AntAceMetag02UKL_FD_184772 | JGI IMG/M metagenome (GOLD analysis project Ga0208648, IMG submission 184772) | Saline lake microbial communities from Ace Lake, Antarctica - Antarctic Ace Lake Metagenome 02UKL (SPAdes) (version 2) | ecosystem: Environmental > Aquatic > Non-marine Saline and...
TCCAATTTGAGGTATTTTTAGCTCTTAGAACCTGCTTTTTGGGGTCAAAAACTGCGTTTTAAGGGTTTTGCCTGGGGTCAGTGATGGGGTCAGGCTTGCATATCCTTGACGTTTGAAAGAGTCTTGATATTGCGAGTCAATTTTCGCATTTTGGAAAAGGTTTCAATTATCGCCAAGGTAGCCTGAACCGCTTGCTGACTTTTGAGGATGGTTGCCAGCATGTACAAACCCTTTTCAGGGAAGGCTTTGGGGATCTTAACCTTCCCACCTCTCTTTGAAGTCGAAAATTTCGACTTCAATAAATCCCATTCATTTTTACTCAATTCAACAATATATCCATAAGGAAATTTATCTGGGTTATTTCTCACCGCTTCATTAATTCTTTTCGTCTCTACTGCATAAATTTCGGCAACATCACTATCCAAAAAAACCTTCTGCCCTTGAATTTCTACAATTTTATTTTGTACATCTTCGATCTTTATTATACACATAACATAACCCTCTATATTAACTCATCTTCAATATTTTTTTTCCGAGCATACTTCCCCAATATCTCATCCCACCGCATGGGGCTGATATCTTCCATTTTTATGTACAGACAGTAATCGAATGATGCTCTTTTCTGAAGTGGTCATCGAAATCACCTTTATTACCAGTGAAGGGATATAGCTCCGCCCCTTCAGTTACAGTGCCATATCGCTGTAACAATTTTAAAACGCGGACGTTTTTAGCATAAAACTACAAATTAATCAATCAATGATTCTTTTCAGGTCCCGGCATATTATTTTTGATAAAGAATATTGGTACTTCTTTATATCTGGGTATTATCACAGGTCTAACAGCCCCAGGGTGCTGATAAATCAGATGATCGCCTTTTGTTCGAACATACAAACATCCAGCCATTTCAAAAATTTTGACCTGAACTTGATAATTAGTCGGTTTAATTTTCATTAGACTTAGACAAACACTTCAATAGGCGTAAATCCAACCAACTCTTTGCGCACACTCAGTATGTCAGCATTAATTTCCTCTAATCCGCAATCTTCAATAAACCGCTCAAATGTTCCCATCTTTTTTGTTTCTTCGATGTTGATGAGTATAGCTTCTATGAGATTTTTCTTTGCCTGATAAACATCCTCGCCGCAAGAGGCAATGTCTAATTCAGGACAATACGAAACATACATATTACCCTCTTTCCATATTTCTTCTGTAAGGCGAATTTTCATCTTATCCTCCTGCATTTTTGGGTTATATTGCGGGGTCTAAATCCGGGTAGGGTACTTCTTTGCCGCTTCTGTCTGAAAATGACATGGTATCATGGAGCATGGGAATTAACAGCGCTTTGGTAGCATGGGTGCAGATGATCTCACCCCGGAACAGGCCTATAAATCTCTTTCTTACGCCCCTCGGAAACCATATACTCAATATATGTTTCAACAGCACGTTTTAGACCATCAAGGGCATCCTTTTTGGTTCTCCCACAGGAAGCCACATCCAATTCTACGCACAAAGAGGCGTATTGATTACCTGTTTTTTTTATATTTTAAATCAAGCTCTACTGCCGTTTTCATCAACCTTTTATCTTCTGTCCATAGTGGTATTTGCGATAGCATGGCAGATGCTAACAAATGAATATCAACAAAACCAATTCCTTTCCCGTTCAATTGATTCTGTTCAATAAAATACAAAAACTCTTCAAATTCTATGGAAGACGTCATTGGGAGTGCTCGAAGTAAGGATATAATCTCTTTTCGGTTTTTTATATTACCACATGCCAGTTCACCGATGATATATGTATGGCAGACCACTTCACCGTTGAGAAGTAATCTTTCCAAATGTGTATCACAATTTCGAAGGTGGTTCACCCAAACCGAGGTGTCAACAAGAACCATGATTATATTATTTTTTCTCTACGTCTGGGGATAGAATGCAATTCCTTTTCAGTGCCACCCAGCTTTGCAAGACGTTTACTACTTTCTCGTGCAATTAAAGCTTCAAGGCCAAGCCGTACTAATGATGTTTTTTCTTTGATACCTGTCAAAAGAGTTGCTTTCTCCAAAATTTTATCATCTATGTTTATTGTAGTTCTCATATGCATCATGATGCATCATTAATGCATACATGTCAATAGTTTTATTATCGGGGTTATTATCGGGGTCTGACCCCGATAAGTTGCTGTTTTTATGGAATAATCGTTCCAATATGAGGCGTTTTTAGCTCTTAGGGCCTGCTTTTTGGGGGCAAAAACAGCATTGTAAGAATTTTGACATTACCAGTGAAGGGCTATAGCTGCGCCCCTTCAATTACAGTTCCATATCTCTGTAACAATTTTAAAATGCGGACGTTTTTAGTATAAAACTACAAATTAATCAATGATTCTTTTCAGGTGCCTATTCAATTCTGAATCATTGGTATCAGTATCTGTTTTTTTAAAAAGATCATTAAGGGTTTTGATTTCTTCTTTTAAATCATCATATTCCCGGATCTTTTTTTTCAAAAAATTGAAAGTAAGTTTTCCACGCTGGGTCAGCTCGGGATTATTCTCAAGCAGTCTAAGGAGGCTTAATTGGATTTCTTCCTTGTCAAGTCTATTGTTCATAGGTTGAACCTATAATATAAAAAATATTAAAATGCAACTTAATTTTATGCTACTTTACAAACTATTTGTGTTATTTTTTGGAAAGATTTTTCTGACCATTAAGTATTTGTTTTTTTAACAATTGTAAGGACAGGCTTTCCTTTATTGCATAACATCAGATAGCTGCATATCACTGCGTAATAGTTGGTTAACAATTGTTGAGACATCTACATTTTTCTTTTTGGCTATTTTTTCTACAAATTCCATAATTTCACCTTCCAGATAAACAGGGATGTTTAGTTTTATATCTTCTTGAAAAAACTTGCCACGCTCACCTTTGGAAAAGTCATATTCTTCTTTCATTGTATCATTCCCCATATTGTTTTGACTCTTTCTTTGTTGCTTTTCTACTCGTAAAAATATGGGGTCAGGCTTGCGTTGTTGCGTTATGGCCGGACAATGGTGTCAATCTTGGCTTATTGTTGTTATTTCCTGAATCAATAGTTCAATTTTCTTCTTTACTGCGGAAAATTTTGTTATTTTATCCCGCAGGTTTATAACCTGTCTGCTCATGGTCGATATTTCCCGTCCCAAATATCTGGAAACATCTTTGAGGGTATGCCGGGTGCAATCAACAGCAAGCAATGCAATGACAGCACGTGCTTCCACAAACGGTCTGCTTCTATTTTTACTGATGATGTTCTGGTGGAGGATATTATGCTTTTCAGCCACCAGAACTGTCAGGGTATCAAGGCTTATGTTTGATGCAGACTGATCATTTGCCTGATTAAGAGCCTTGCGGACAAAATTATCATTCCCAAGGATATGTCCTTCTGTGCCACCTTTTCTCAACAATTCCATATGTTCCGCTTCTAAAGGCTGGCCCATGAAATGACGATATTTGATCAGTGCCGCCTCTTGCGTATGTCCAAGCAGTTTAAGTGCCGGATCAACGGAAAGCCAGCGGGGTGCTTTATCCGGAGCAAGGTAAGCTCCATGACTGCTTTCTGGATAATCCAAGGGGTCAGCCACCAGGTCGGCACGCACTGGATTGAGATGAATGTATCTGATGATCTCAAGCAGATATCCTTCTCCATCGACCAGGATAGCCTTGTAGCGCCCCTGAAAAAGATGCCCGACGCTATCATAACGATGGTTGAACCAGCCAGTATAACGCTGTGAAAGGCTCTGCATCATTTTAGACATCGGGATGTCCGAAACCTGTAGCGCCATGTGTACATGATTTTTCATCCAACAGTAAGCACACAATCTCAGGTTGAACCTTTCTATCCCCTGACTGAGAATCTCTTCAAAACGCCTGATATCATCTTTGTCATGGAAAATGGTCTGTTTGGCATTTCCACGAAGCATGACATGGTAAAATGCACCAGGGTAGTGGATACGTGATTTTCTTGCCATACCCTCTCCTTTAAAACATTCAAGGAATCATAATCTCTCACTCAAATAAGTTCAATACTTTACCCTCTCCATAACGCAACAACGCAAGCCTGACCCCAAATTTACGGTCATGCCGTTTATTGAACCAGTGTGTATAACGCTGGGAGATATTTTGCATCAGTTTTGAAATTGTCTGTGACCTGCAATGCCACTTAAATAAGCGCTTCTATCCCTTTTCTTTCAATTATATCTAATAGTTTTTTTGATGCTCCAGTAGGTTTTTTGTTGCCTTGTTCCCATTTCTGTACGGTTGAAGGGCTAATATTAAAAATACTTGCCAAAGCTGCTTGGCTTAGACTGAATTTATTTCTAATAAAAACAATTTTTTCAGGAGTATATTCCTTTACTTCTGGAATACAAAGTTTTTCAATATTTTTCATGGTTATTACATCTACTAATCCACTTTTATATAAATCTTTAACAGTGCTTGTTACAGATTTGGCAATTGATTTTCTCATGATTTCACCTCAATAATGTCTCCATTGGTTATTGCTATTAGCATTTCTTTTGCTGAAAGATTAAGTAAAATCCTGGATAGCTCTTTAAAGATACTTAATTCTTTTTTTATAAATATGCCCACCAAGGCTTGCTTCAAAATTACCATCCTGAACCTCTGTCAAAGCTAACGACAAGTCATCTTTATGAATTTTCTGTTTTGATGCCCATTTTGAAAAATGTTTTGTCATTAATTTTTTCATTATTTAAGTATAGCACGCAGTGATACATTGTCAATAAGTAAAAAAATTATTATTCCGGGGGATATCAGGTTTTTCTTCTGCGGCTGGGGTGGATTCAAAATCACGCCAGTCAGCATTGAGAAAGGCCAGGGTTGTTTCATTGCCATCTGCATCTGGATAGTTGAAGACTCTTTGAATCTTGACTGGTGGAAATTGAGCACCTATTGTAAGGGCTTCAACATTAGGAATTGATAGTTTTCTGACTTTTGGCGCTTCGGGGGTAGATGAACTGGTCCCAGGTCAGGTCTGAAATATTTATTTTATTCAACCCAGTTTTCCATATGTAAATCATCAATTCTTTCAAATTCTTTGATATTGTTGGTCACCAGTATCATATCCTGTGATCTGGCTAAACCTGCTATGAGCAGATCATAAGGACCAATCGGCATTCCTTTTTTTTCAAGTTGCGCATGAATAATTGCGGCTTCTACAGCAGAGGAACGATCAAGATTAATGAGATTCAGCGGCAAAAGAAATTTGGCAAGAGCGTCCTCTGAACGTTCCCGGTATTGGCTTTTTTCAATCCCATATTGAAGCTCAAACAGGGTAATTGTGGAGATTGCAACATCCTTTGGAGAGTATTGTCTGAATCGTTCAAGAACTGCTAATGGACGCTTCTTTATGAGGTATATGCAAATATTGGTGTCAAGCAGGTAATGCATTAAAAAGCTTCTCTCTTTTGCATGTCAGGCTGATTACGTCCTTCTTTCATAAAGTCTTCGGGAAATTCACTGAGAGATTCGAACAACGAGTCCCATGTCATTTCTATAGGCTCCAATATAACCTGATTGCCATGTTTAAATATTTTCACCTCATTACCCGGAATTCTGAATGCTTTGGGCAATCTTACTGCTTGAGAACTACCATTTTGAAATAATTTGGCTGTTTCCATTTTGTCACCTCTTTTTATCGTATATATTTTTAATATATATACTAACAATCAAAAAGTCAATGGATAGTTAGTTTTAGGTTTAGGGGTCACGCATGGTTATCTTATTCATAATACGCGCATCACGCATACCCTTTGCCGTCTCGTGAACGACCGAGAGAATACTATCATGTTCGCTTTTCATTACAGTTCACCTCCCTTAACTCCTCACATTGCAGTGCTGCTTTGATTTCCATCCCCCACGCTTTGGTTGTTGAGTCATTGGGTTCTATTTAAAAGATTTTAAAGGCAGAAACAGTCTATGGCTGTTATCACCCAAGTGGGTAAACCCGAACTGCTCATAAAAATCTCTGGCGTTGCCGCTAATGGCATCTACAACCACGGCATAGATTGCGATCTGGTCACTGACGGACAGGGTTCGCTTAATGGCATCTACCAGCAGCATTTTGCCAACTCCGTATCCACGGGCATTTTTGCTGACGGCCAATCTTCCAATCAAAGCAGCAGGAATCGGATGCTTTGGCAACTTTCGGGCCAACTTTTCAGGCAATTGGCTCAATTCAATGGATAATGTGCTCAGGCTGTAATACCCCACCACTGCTTTGGGTCTGTCCGACAGTGATGCAATAAAAACACGACTGATGCGGCGCCTGATATCCTGCCCTGCCTGCTTATGAAGATAATGATCCAGCGATTCTACATTACAATGGAAACCTGCCCTATCATGAGCGGCGTTCAGCGGGGCTATGACCAGATTCCGGTAATTCGTCATTTGCTGATGACGCGCTTATCATGCTCTTCAAAGGCCTCTGTCAGTTTTTGATTAAAACGAACTGGACTGGCCAGGGCATCGAAGAAGGTTCTTGAATTTTCTGCATTCAATGTCATAATCTGATGTTCCTGTATAGTTTGCTCTGCACGCTTCAAGGCGCTGGTCAGTATAAAATGACTGGTGGTCTTGCCCTCAAAACCTGCCGCAAGGTCTATAAGGTGCTTTGCGCTGCTTTTCACACGGAGATTGATCCGTTCATTTTTATTTTCAGTTGCTGTATCCATGGTTAGGTTTCCCTATGGTTTTTATCAACACGCTGAATGAATGTACTTCATAATGGTGCCTTTGTCAAGCACATCAGGGTCTGACCCCAATAAGACATCAGGTAGACATCAGGGTCTGACAGACATCATAATAATACATCAAACTGTAATGCTTGTAAAATGATTATTTTGGAAACAGATTAAACATCCAATCTTACGTAAATTATCATCAAATGAGATGTTTTTCTTCGCAGGAAACCATGCGAACAATCATATCTGACTATCGGATGCCAGACCCCCGTTGACAAAACTTATCATGGATGTCCCCAGAATTGCCCAGAATTGCCTTTAAAACCACTTGACATTTTTTATAATGGTCACTATTATGGTCATTAATAATAACACTCCATAAAGAGGTATTCATGCAGATTGACAATTACATCCCCGTTACAAAGGCTAAAACCAGGCTGCTGGACATAATACGGATGATTAATGACAGGGAGGACACCATAGCCATTACCAAAAACGGCATTCCCAGGGCTGTCATCATGTCCATGGAGCAATACGAGGCAATGCGCGAAACCATGGCAATCCTGGGGGATGTAGAGATGATGAAACAGATACGACGCTCCAGAAATGAGGTAAAGGAGAACAGGCCACTGGTTGACCTGGAGGATCTTCTTTGATGTATCGGGTTAAACTGACACCCACGGCTGCAGAAATGTTCAACCGCCTGCACCCGGGAATCAAAAAACAGCTCAAATCAATACTCAAAGAGCTATACGTCACCCCGTATCTGGGGAAAGCATTGCAGGATGAACTGATAGACTTTAGATCTTTAAAAATGAAACGATACCGGGCAATATATAAAATTGACGATCACAACAAAACCATAATTGTCTATGCCATTGGTCACCGCATGGATATCTATGAGATCATCACAGAATTGATCCGTTAGGTAAAAAAGTATATGCACATCACCTCTTATCTTTAAGTACAACAATATTATTTGTAAAGACAATAGCTTACCGAGGTCAGACCCAGCTATACCGCTATACCGCTATCCCGCTCAGAATTTTGGCAGAAACGTCTTTCATGTTAACTGAATAATTCGGAATGTGTTCCCAATCGAGTAGGCCTGAGTTCATAATCAGCAATCGTATAGATTAAAAGCCAGTCCGGTTCAATATGGCATTCTCTAAAATCCTGCCATTCTCCCTTAAGTTTATGATCCTGGAATTTTAAAGGTAAAGGCTCTGGGATGGATAATATTTCAAGCACCTTTTTTAATTTTACCATATCCCGGCCCCGGGCTATTGCCTTTTTTACATCCCTTTTAAATCTGCCTGTTGGTCGAATCGGTAACATTAATTGCCAATGTCGTCAAACATAGCAGTTACACTGTCATACTTCTTTCCTGCACCTTTTCTTGCTTCATCCATAGCTTGAACTGTATTCTTGTTCAGAATGCGCAAATTAAAAGGAAGTCCCTGGTGGGTAATTATCTGCCTGTAAAATAGCTCATGTGCTGCGGAAATGGATAATCCCAATCCCTTAATGATACGTTCTGCTTCTTTTTTTATTTCCGGGGTTATACGCACATGGGTCATTGCGGTTTTAGCCATAATTCAATCTCCTTTATGTATACCAAAACGATATACACAGCGGATATCTTTGTCAATAATTTTTATTTGGATGGGGATCTGCGTTTATTGTCAAATATCCATTGATGCGCCCATAAGTCTTGTGCATAGTGTAGGTAGATATTCTCCAAGACTGGTGAAATAACTGCCACTTGTGGGGTGCCAATTTCTTGTGTCGTGCGTTTACCATCTTCCACCACACCTACTTTAAGCCATTTCCTAATCAGCCGCAAAATTCTGCGGTCTGCTATCCGATGCTCTAAGAATTTCAACAACCAAACAAGCTTACCTTTGCCGAAAATCTGCTTTAACAAAACTTTCCCAACAGTGGGTTTTTAGGAAGGGCAAGTTTTTTTAATTCAGAGTGAAGGGCTATAGCTCCGCCCCTTCAGTTACAGTGCCATATCGCTGTAACAATATTAAAATGCAACTTAATTTTATGCTATTTTACAAACTATTTGTGTTATTTTTTGGAAAGATTTTTGTACCATTAAGTATTTGTTTTTTTAACAATTGTAAGAGCGCTGGATTCACTTTTCCTCCAAGACTCAACACTTTTTGTACATCGGAAAATAATTTATCATAGTTTTTTAAATAATACAAACTTGAGTTTTCGAAAAAAAATTCAATGTTTTATCTTGACAATATATCCTTTAAAGCTATAAATTAAACTATGTATAAATTGAAATACAGACGTCAGGCCAGAAACTATCTGGCACGGCTACCGCTAAAAATAAAATCAATCATCGTTAACAATTTACATGAGCTTGCGGCAAATCCAGATACCCCTTCTCTTGATATCGACGTCTTAAAGGGACGACAGGGGTTTCGTCTCAGAGTAGGGCAATATCGTGTCATCTATACACGCCAGGATGACAGGTTGATAATAGAAATAATAAAAATTCGCCCGAGGGGCGACATTTATAAGAGGTGAATATGGAATACCAGACAATTAAGGAAAATGGAAAAGTAAAGTTTGTGGTGCTGCCAATCAAGTCATTCCAGACTATCCTTGGCCTTATTGAAGATGACTCCGATCTGCGTGACATACATGAAATCAGGTCTGAACCTCTATATGATCAAAAAGAAGCGGAAAACTATATCTTTATGAATCCCGTCAAACGGGAGCGCCTTGAAAGAGGATGGACACAGGAAGAACTTGCCGGTCGAATCGGGGTAAAACAGGCAACCGTGGCAAAATGGGAACGAAATGGCGCTGTTTATCGCAAGGCAACCAGACAAAAGCTGGCAAAAGTCTTTGGAATAAGCGAAACAAGTTTCTCTTAGGGCTCTTCGTCCACTTTTACCACTTAACCCTTTATCGCATACTTCTTTCCACCCCAAACAAAATCATCCTGCTGCCTCTCGGCGATATACTGGCGGGCGTAAGCGGCAGCCAGGCCAGATTCAACAATCAGGTCACATAACTCGCTGTCCAGATGATTGTCCTTGACCATAAAGCCCATTATCCGCATGGATTCCGACATTAATTTTCCAAGCTTATAAGGGCGGTCAGCCGCAGTCAAGGCCTCAAAGACATCAGCCACGGCCAGAATCCGGGCCGGCAACGGGACCTGTTCAGCCGTAAGCCCCTGGGGATAGCCGCTGCCGTCCATTTTTTCATGGTGCATCCCGGCATAGACCGGCACCTGTGCCAATTTTTTGGGAAACGGCAGAGCCTCAAGCATTTTCAAGGTGACTGCCGCGTGATTATTGATCACTTCCCTCTCGCTGTCGATCAGCGTACCTTTACGAATGCTTAAATTTTTTAATTCATCATCATTGACCAGTGATTGCATCTTCCCGGCTACCTCAATCTCACAGGCAGCCATCTTTAGCAATCGTTCCAAGCTATCATCTTTTAAAAACTCACCGCCCGTATTGACTTCCTGCATAAAAGCAAATTGTTCGTCCAGCTCTCTAATTTCATCGGCAAGATCATCTGAGACATCAGGCTTAACACTTACAAGATCAATCTGGCGTTTAAGCCGATTGATTATTGAATCTTTCTTCAGTAACTCAATTCGTAGTTTAATCAATTCTATCCGGTCAAAGATTGTCTCAAGCTTCTTGGATTTATCAATAATATGTTCCGGCGTAATAATTTTACCCACATCGTGCAACCAGGCCGCCATTTTGATCTCCTTGGCCTGATCCTCATTAAAATCTATACCGGAGAATCTGCCGGTCTCAGTCTGATTAATCTTCTTGACAATCTCTTCGGTAAAGTTGGCTACCCGCTGGACATGACCTCCGGTGTATGGCGATTTTTCATCAATTGCAGTTGCCACCATCTTTACAATGGACTGCAGTAACTCTTCCAGACCGCTGATTAACTGGATATTGGTTATAGCGATGGCGGCCTGGGAGGCCAGACAGGTCACTATCTCAATTTCAGTATCCATAAAATCTATAACCTCATTAGTGAAACGGTTCTGGGCATTAATCAGCTGAATAACCCCGATCACTTCATCATCATGATTCATCATGGGAAGGACCAGCATCGATTTTGAGTGGTAGCCGTTACTCGCATCAAAATCCCTGGTTCCCTGGAAATCAAAATCAGAACTGTAAACATCGGAAATTTTGATAATCTTTCCCGTAAGAGCGCAATGGGCAGATACGTTTCCATGATTCTCGCTGCCATCAGCCAGGTTAAGAGCTACTGGCGGCCAGCTGATTTTTGCTGCCCGTCCCCCCATCTTAACCCCTAAAGTGTCACACTGAACAATGGTAAAATGCAAAGATTTTTCTTTTTCATCACTTATATAAAGAGTACAGCCATCCGCATTAGTAAACCGTTTGGCCAGCTCGACTATCATTTCCAGCAGACGCTCATGATCCTTTTGACCTGAAAGGGCAGTGCCTATCTTAACCAATTCAAGAACCAGGTCCTGTTTACTTAGTGCAAATGCCCGGGCCTCCTCTATTCCCCTCTTCAGGTCAACTATCTCCTCCTCATATTTTCCCAGACTTTCATTCTTTTCTACCATTTTAATTCCTCCAAATATAAGTACGAAACAAGTTATGCGCCTTGACAAAAACTCTGATTCAGCATCTATTTTTTTATCGACAACTTCAAAGGGTGAAAGAGACTTTGTTTTTAAAAGTCTCTTAACAGATCAGGGTGTTGTTATTTTATTAAGACTCTCTTGAAGGGAAAAATCCAAATCCATGAATGAAGAAAAACCTGCAATTTTAAATACATTCAGGACCATCTCTTTAAGCTCGCATATAAGAAATTGCCTGTTTGCCTGAGTAGCTTGTTTTTTGCACAAAAGAACACTGCGCAGGCCGGCACTGCTGATATAATCAAGAGATTTCATGTTCAAGATAAACCCTTTTTTGCCTGAATCCAGTTGTTTTAGAAAGTTTTTCTCAAGATCCATGCAGGTCACTACATCCATTCGCCCGGCCAAATTAAAGATGACCAGATCATCTTTTTCTTCAATAAACGTAACCAATTCCTTTTTTACTTGTTGTTCCGAATCTTCACACGGGACCTCTTCCTCCAATGTGATACGCATGCCATCATACGCCATGTCAATGATCAGAGAAGATGATTTATCATAGAGTTTTAAATATCTTTTTGTCTCATTTAAGAACTTATCCAGAACCGTGTCATCACTGGTATGTTCATGGTGGAACATGCACAGATGTTTGACATTTGAACGTACTGCCAGTTCGGTTACAACTATATTGCTTGAATGCCCCCAGTTTTCCTTTGTCTCCATGGCATCAAACAAATGATATTGGGCATCATTGATCAATACATCCGCGTCTTTACAAAACCGGATAAACTCATCTGGTTTTTTTTTGTCCAACTTATGCTCAGAGTCTGTGGAATAAATAATTTTTCTATTATTTTTTTCAAATGAATATCCATAGGATTTGCCCGGGTGATTCTGTTCTATGCCAAAAATCTTAAACCCGGCAATGGTATGTTCTTTTTCAAGGTCCAGGGTGATAAAATTAATCGTGGCAGAAAGCGCCTCTAAGGGAACCGGGAAACAGGGTTCTGCCTGCTGTTTTTTAAACACGTCCTCCAAATTTTCATGGAATCCGAAAATATTAATGGTGTTGCCGGGTATGTATGCCGGTGTAAAAAAAGGAAATCCATGAATATGGTCCCAATGAAGATGGGACATAAAGATATTAAAAACCTGCCTGGATTGTTTTGCCTTTTCCCCGGGGTTTTTCATTACCCAATTGCCATAATCCCGCAATCCAGAGCCGGCATCGCAAATAACAGACTCACTGCCGCCAATGATCTCAACACATGAGGTATTGCATCCATACCCGCTTGAGACAGAAAAGGGCAGCTGAGTTTCCACAAACCGATCCAGGTCATCAAAGACTGCAAGTTTTTTTTCCAGTGCAATGGCAAGGGCGGATTTTATCTTTGTTCTGATCATTTCCGACGTGACGGCACAGGGTAATGACCCGCGGGTTCCCCAGAATAATACTTCCATAGTAATCCTTTCCTGCAATTTATAAATAGTGTTTGGGCGAAAACTCACCCATCGGGTTAATGATACTGCATAAAAATTTATTTAATATATATCGCTTGCCCTGTCAACCCGGAATACAAATTGCGATCCTTAATCTATCTCCATGGCTGGTATTGTATTTAGGATTTTAATAATTTTCCGGGAGGCCGTGCCCGTTCCATATTCAAGGATGGGGGTACCTTGTGATCTTTTTTTTGATGCTTCAATAATCTGGTTGACATCACATCCGGCCAGGATGTTCCAGCCAGTTTCAACGGTTTCTATCCATTCGGTTTCATCCCGCAGGGTAATACAGGGTATGCCATGGAAATAGGCCTCTTTTTGCACACCGCCTGAGTCTGTTAAAATCAAGGCTGCATTTTTTTCCAGGGCTACCATTTCCAGGAAAGAAACAGGATCCATCATTTTTAAATTGGCTATCAGGCTGTCCAGGCCGAATGCCTTGATTTTTTTAATTGTCCTGGGATGGACGGGCAGGACAACAAGTTTTTGTAAGCTTAATTTGTTTAATGCAGATAAAATAGATCTCAGACGGGTTTCATTATCAGTATTTTCCGCCCGGTGCAGGGTTGCCAGAAAATATTCACGGGGTTGCAGGCCTGTTGTTTTCAGAATTGAATTGTGTTTATCTGCCAGGTCTGCGGCAAGAAGGGCTGCATCAAACATTACATCTCCGGAATGAATCACATTTTTTTGAATCCCTTCTTTTTTCAGGTTTTCAACTGCCTGAAAGGTCGGGCAGAACAGGATATCAGACAAATGGTCGGTGAGGATGCGGTTGATTTCTTCAGGCATCTGCCGGTTCCAGGATCTTAAGCCTGCTTCGATGTGAGCTATTTTAATGTTCATTTTTGAGGCAGCAAGGGCGCCGGCAAGGGTGGTGTTGGTATCTCCATAAACAATGACCAGATCAGGATTTTCTTTCAGGAGCACAGCTTCTATTTTTTCCAGCATCCTTCCGGTCATGGCACCATGTGATCCGCCCTGGATACCTAAATTGTATTGAGGTGCAGGGATATTCAACTCGTTAAAAAACACTTCAGACATATTTTCATCAAAATGCTGGCCTGAATGAAGAATTATTTCCTGGAGCTGGTGATCTCTGGTCGCTGTTTTATTGTGCTCAATTATAGCCCTGGATACGGGGGCTGCTTTTATAAACTGGGGTCTGGCACCGACAATTGTTAGTATTTTAATCATTTACACACATTTTTTTTGAATTTGTTTAATATATATTTCAGCAATAAAGAGATATTAAATCATCAGTTTATTACAAAATGGATGCTGCTCTCCTTTGGAAAGCTCGGGTTTGGAATGCCTTATGGTATAGACTGTCTCAATGCTGGGTCTTGCCTGGTCAAGCCCGAATCCTCTGCCTTGTAAAATATTCTGGTAACTCAGGGTGTGCAAATCTGTAAACCCGGCACTGAACTCTATTTCCTTGCCTCCCAGTGTAATGGATCGATAGGTTCTCTGACCTGATGCTGCCACTTCTTCAGGAAGTGTTTTTTCATCCACACTTAAGAACCATCTTACCCTGGCTCTTTCAAGTTCAAGAAAGCCTGCAGATTTATCCGGTTCAAACACATGGACAATATTTGCCTGAACCTTGCCGAAAATCCAGATGAGCATGTCAAAAAAATGAATCCCTATATTTGTAGCAATGCCTCCAGATTTGGATTCATCCCCTTTCCATGAAATAAAATACCATTTTCCCCTGGAGGTAATATAGGTGAGATCCAGTTCATATTTTTTATCATCAGGAGATGCATCGATTTCTTTTTTCAATTTGATTAAAGCGGGATGGAGCCTGAGCTGAAGGATATTATAGGCTTTAAAATCCGTGCCTGCCTCAATTTCTTCCAGGGCATCAATATTCCATGGATTGAGTACCAGCGGTTTTTCACAGATCACATGGGCATTACTTCGAAGAGCAAATCGGATATGGGCATCATGGAGATAATTGGGGGAACAAATGCTGACATAATCTATTTTTTCCCCTTTTCGCCTTTGTTTATCCACATGCCGGTCAAAGCGCTCAAACTCCGTAAAAAAATGGGCCCGGGGGAAATAAGAATCAATGATTCCAACACTGTCACTGGGGTCAAGAACTGCTGTCAGTTCGTTCCCTGTTTCTTTTATTGCCTTCATATGCCGCGGTGCCACATATCCTGCACCACCGATCAATGCAAATCTTTTCACTGCTCACCTCTTTCCAGTATGGAATTGTATATTTTTATGTTCTGATTGATTATGTTTTTCTTATTAAATCGGGTATCTGCCAATGCCCGGGCCTGCTGTCCCATTTTAATTCTGGTTTGATCATCATAGGACAATTGCACAATTTTGTCTGCAAATTTCTTATCATCATCAAAATTCAAACAATATCCTGTTACACCGTGCTTTACAAGTTCCGGCACACCACCGACCTTTGCTGCAATCACGGGCAATCCTGCAGCCATGGCCTCCATGATTGCCACGGGAAGCCCTTCATTTTCACTGCAATGCAAAAAAACATGGCAGGCCTGCATGAGTTCCGGGATTTTGTCATGATCCACCCGCCCTTTAAATTCAACATGGATTTTAATGCCAAGAGATTGGGCAAGATGTTCAAGATCTGACTGCAAGGGTCCTTCACCGGCAATGGTCAGGTGGAACTTTATGCCTTTTGTTTTAAGGCGGCCTGCTGCCCGAATTATGGTGTCCACCCGTTTAGGGGATTCCAGGTTACCCGTGTAAAGGAGTTGAATTTTTTTTGAAGATCTTTTGCTCAAACAGGCAGGAGATGCATAGGTTTCCATATCTATTCCTACGGGGCCGGGTATAACCATGGATTTTGACTGGGATATGCCAAGTAGCAGGGCTTTTTCTTCCAAAGGGCGGCTTACGGATATCAAGGCTGAAAGCCTTTTAAGGGTAAACCTTGCAAACATGGCAACAACCTTGCTGGAAGCCGCAATATTCAGGTCTGAGCCTGCGGCTGTCGCAACAACAGGTTTTCGGGTCAGCATACCTGTTATGGCAGCCATAAATCCACCAGGCACTATCCAGTATGCATGCAAAATATCTATTTTATTTTTAATTACCAGATAAACGGAACTTAGAATACCTGCAGCAATGAGAGAGCCCAGCATAAGTATGGGCAATCCCTTTACCTGCCCCAGCTGCTGCCCTTTTTCCCAGTCGTAAAAAGCATATCTGTGGATCTTGATTCCATCAGATATTTCCTTTTTTTGAGCCCCGGGCCGCAGGGGGGTCACCACATGCACATCAAATCCTTTTTGAACCAGGGAAAATGCAAGATCCCTGACAAAAATCCCTTTGTAATCTTCTTGAGATACGGGATAAAGGTGGGACAGAATGCAAATTTTAATTTTTTCCATGGTTGTTTTTCAATATATTCATCTGGCGCTGTAACCTGAACATTTCATTTCTAAGAAATATATTCTGGGAGGCAATGAATGCAAAACACAAAAACTGGGTGCCCACCACCAATAATAAAATCATCAAGGGAATCAGGGGACGTTCCGCAGACAGGCTTCCTGAAAACCGTTCCCAGATAATATACAGGCCGATAAAAAAGCCGGCAAGACTCAGACTACCGCCAATCGCTCCAAAAACAAAAATCGGCTTTTCAAACAGGGAGAAAAGAATATGGGTAAATGCCGTATGCCTGAACCTGAACTTGGACTTGCCCTGCTTTCTGCTTTCCAGGGTAGCAGGGATTTCCTTGATGGTCAGGCCCGTTGCAAAGGCCTTGGAAAGAATTTCCAGATGTATCTCTTTTCTATCAGATTCAAACTCAAGGGACTGCAATGCTTCGCGTTTATAGCCGCGCAAAATGCAGGTACTGGTGTAAACTTTTTTCGGAAATGCAAATTGCAGAATATTATTACCTGTTTTACTGATAAAAAGTCTTAAAGCACTGACCCCTTCTGTTTTACCGCCTGGCATATATGCACTTCCCAAAACAATATCATTCATCTGGCCGGGGTCACAAAGCTCTTTATAGATTCTCAAAATATGATCCGGCGAGTAACTTAAATCAAAATCCGTGGAAACAATATATTTGCCGCGGGCTTTTTTAAACCCTGTTCTAAGAGCCCTGCCCCTTCCCATATTTACAGGATAGGAAGCAATTATAAGATTATCAATTTTCTGCTCCCAAACTCTCGCAATCTCAAGGGTCTGGTCAGTGCTTCCGTCATTAACAAAAATCATCTCCCACTTTCCGAGAAAATCCTTCATGGCATTGGTGATCTGGCTGATGGTAGTTTCAATGTTTTCAGCCTCATTATACATAGGTGCAACTATTGACAACTCAATGCCAGAAAGTGACTCCATTTTACTCTTCTCCTTATAATCCATCAAATTTCTTCTCCCAGGCCAAATCCTATTTTCATTTGAACTCTATTTAATATTTTATTGCAGAAGACATGTCAAACTCTTTTTAGATCCCTGATCCTTCATCAAGGCACCACCTGCTACGTTGACTGCGGTCGTTCCTCCCTGCGGAGTATGACTTATACGCCTCACTCGTCACTCCTTGTCGTCTTGCATCTGGCACCTTGCTGATGGCCAGGGATGGTGGACTTGGGAAATGTGACCGCCGGGGAAAACACTTGAAAAAACAATTTTTAATAGGGCTTTGATTTTTTATGTTCTTTTACTTCATTTGATGATATG
>Ga0208648_1001635_pt1 | contig 17510 bp, 18 predicted proteins | sample AntAceMetag02UKL_FD_184772 | JGI IMG/M metagenome (GOLD analysis project Ga0208648, IMG submission 184772) | Saline lake microbial communities from Ace Lake, Antarctica - Antarctic Ace Lake Metagenome 02UKL (SPAdes) (version 2) | ecosystem: Environmental > Aquatic > Non-marine Saline and...
TTGCGCCGTCAGAACCGTGGTCGATACCGGCAAACTCTCCGGAAAATCCCCGTTTCTGACCCTGTTGACCACAATATCCTGAAATCAATGCCCGAAACGCTCAAATGTTGGGGGGGTGAGTAATTACCTCTGCCATATGAAATATTTTGTAATAAATATTATTATTTCGAAATATTACTTATCAAAAAGTAATAATAATGAAATTAAACATTACTATATTATTATTGACGTGTGTGTTTGCGCAAAGTATTTGTATATAAACAAAAATACAATATGAATAGTCAGATGCAGAGGGGGAGTTCTATAAGTGTGCAGCCTGGAAACCGCAATCACGCGGGCTCTTGCGTACGCTTGAATTTTCAATGTCGCCGCCGATGGCACTCGCAGTCGCGGGTGAATACTGAGTGTTTTTGACGCAAACTATGGACAATAAACGCCTTGGCCTGAATTTCAGTCGTGGTGTTCTCCATCACTTCTAAACAAGAGGAAAAACTATGTCGGTCTACTGGATTGGACGCACGAAAATATTCGACAGGAATCCCATCGCAGAATACAGCAGACTGACACAACTTGCAGTTGCCAAACATCCGCGCAGAACGCTGGCGTGGAGCGGCGAATTCAGGGAAATCGAAGGTGAATCCATCTATGATCGCTATGTCATTCACGAATATAATTCGATGGAAGAGGCCTTGGCATTTTACAATTCCGATGAATATCAGCAGGCGGTACCCTTGAGAATGGCCGCTTCGCGTGGCCATAGCAATCTCGTGCTGTTGGAAGGCCTTTCCAGCTCCACTGCGCGGCTGAAAGCATAATTGCCGATGCGGATCGTCAGCTACCGTCATGGTGGATTTGCCAGCTTTGGTGTCTTGACTGCGGACGGTGGTATCGTCGACGCGGTCAAGCGAGGGATGGGCAATTCACTGCGCGACGTGCTGGGACCTTCTGCAATCGAAACGCTGCGAAGGCTCGAGAAGGAGCAGCCGGATTTTGCGCTTGAGCAGGTCGAGATCACACATCCGGTGCCCAACGCAGGACGCATTTTCGGTATCGGATCAAACCATCCCAGTCGCTTCCCAGAGCACGCTGACTTAAGGGCTGAACGGCCGATCATCTTTTTGCGTACCACACAATCGGTGGTCGGCAGCGGTACTCCGCTGCAGATGCCAGCGCATTCCGAGCAATTGGATTATGAAGGCGAGCTGGGCGTTGTGATTGGCAAGGCCGGACGATGTGTCAGCGCCGCTGACGCCGAGGAAATGATCGCGGGCTATTGTTGCTTCAATGACGGCACAGTGCGCGACCATATGAAACTTAGCATCACCATGGGCAAGGGCACAGACGCAACGGGTGCATGCGGACCCTGGTTGGTAACGCCCGACGAAGTTGCCGGACAGGATCTGCAACTTGAAACGCGGGTAAACGGCGAAATCCGACAATGCGCATCTCTATCCGAGATGATCTTTTCGCCTGCGGAAATCATCGCGTTTATATCCGGATTTGCCGAGCTGCTACCCGGCGATATTGTCGTGACGGGCACGCCGTCCGGGGTTGGGGCTCAAATGAACCCGCAAGTCTGGCTGCGTCCGGGCGATGAGGTGGAAGTTGAAATCTCCGGAATCGGCTGTTTGAAAAACCGGGTAATAGAAAACAGCTCAGATCAATCCAACGTGGCACATAACGATCATGGGGACCGTGCCGACGCTTGAATGTGCATGGGTTGCGTAACAAAAATAAACACCAGGAGGAACTGTGATGAAACATAAAATATTGAGTGCGTGCAAAGTTCTATGCGTATCGTCCGTCGCAATGATGTGTGCGTCAGCACCGGGCTATGCTGAGACTTTCAAGCTGACCTTTGCATCGGGCTTTCCCCCGGTGATCGGCTCCACAGCGACCATCATCAATGCTTTTTTGCCAGGCGTGAACGCTGAACTGGAAGCCATGGGCAGCGAACACCGGGTTGATTGGAACGTTGCTGTGTCAGGCTCTCTGGCGGGGCTGCCTGCCATTCTTGACGTCACTCGCGACGGGATTGCGGACGTGGCAGAACTGGGCGTGACCTTCGAGCCAAACCGCCTGCCGCTGACCAATATCGGTTACATCGCGCCATTTGCCACCAGCGACCATAAAGTGGCGACGCTCGCTGTTGATTCTCTGATCAGGACAATGCCCGCCATGCAGCAGGAATGGGAGCAGCACGGTCTGGTTTATCTGGCTGGATTTGCCATAGAAAAATATGTGCTGATGTCAAAAAACCCGGTCGATTCACTTGATGATCTCAGGGGCCAGAAAGTCGGCGTGGCTGGCATTAATATAAACTGGCTTGATGGCACAGGTGCCGTTGGCGTTCTTACCGCATTCGGCACAGCGTATAACGATCTGAAGACCGGTGTGGTTGAATCCGTAATCGTGCCGATGATCGGCGGCACGGGCATCAAACTTTATGAAGTCGCCCCTTATGCGACACGTGTGGAGTTTGGCTCAATGTTCCAAGGTGGCATCGTCGTCAACAAGGCACGTTGGGACAGCTTCCCCGACGACGTGCGGACCGCGATGACCAAAAGTGCAGCAGCGTTCCAGGAGCAGTATTTCAAGAATGTTGATGGCGCTTTGAAAAAGGCAGAGGAAGCCTATGTTGCCGGCGGCGGCACCTTTGTTGATCTGCCAGCCGAAGAACGTCAAAAATGGGCCGGTAATCTCAAAGGCTTCCCCGCCAAATGGGCAAAGCCGCTTGAAGATCGTGGCTTGCCTGCGAGGGAAGTATTGAGCCGCTTCATGGATTACCAGCGCGCGCACAGCGAAACCGTTTTGGTAGATTGGGATAAGGTTAGCGCGAACTAATGATCACTGCGCCCCATCCAGCGAATGTCCGCGCTCGAAGTGTATTTGAGCGCGGATTTGAACTCTTCACCTCGGTACTCAACGCAATTGGCACCGTCGTCATCATTTCAATGATCACGTTAATGGTCGGAGATGTAATGGGTCGGTTTCTTTTCAAAAGCCCTATTGCCGGCACCAATGAGTTGGTTGAATTGTCGATCGTTTCAATACTGTTTTTACAGGTGCCCCACGCGCTGCGTAATAATGCGATTGCGCGTTCGGACCTTTTGGAAAGAGTCTTGCTCAAGGGGGCACCTAAGACGCTGCCCTATTTGAATATGGTGTTTGCGTTGCTTGGCGCGTTCACGTTCTGCGTGCTGGTATGGGCAATAATACCAGTCTTGCTCAGAGACATTTACACCCACAGCCAAGTTGGCATTCCCGGTGTTTTCTTGCTGCCAATATGGCCAGTGCGCCTCGTCGTAATGGTTGGCGCTGCTGCTACTTTCATTCAATTTATTCTAGTTTTTTTTGAGAATATGCGCACAGCGCGGGGCACCGATCATGGATAGTTTCACAATCGGGGTTTGGTCCGTGTTTCTCCTGATCGTGCTGATCTATTCCGGGCTGTACGTCCCAATCGCCTTCATTCTGGTATCCTTCCTTGGTGTATATTTTGTCAGGGGCAGCTTCGACATTGCGGCGAATTCACTGGTGATTTCCGCGACCGATGCCATATCGAGTTATACCTTCGCCACCGTCCCCGTTTTTGTGTTTATGGGCCTGCTGGTCGTCTTGTCAGGCATGGGGCGATCAACATTCGAAGTTGCCAATCACGCCTTCCGGCGAATCCCCGGGGGCTTGGCGATTGGCACTGTGGGCGCCAACGCGTTGTTCGCTGCGACCATTGGTGTCGGCATTGCGGCCGCCGCTATTTTTACAAAATTGGCCGTTCCTGAAATGCAACGGCACGGCTACTCGAAAATCAGAGCGGTCGGCGTGGTTGCCGCCGCATCGCTACTGGCACCGCTGATTCCGCCCAGCCTGCTGCTTATTCTTTTTGGAGTGTTGACCTATACATCCATCGGCGCGCTTTTCATTGCCGGCATCATCCCCGGCCTGCTTCTGGCCGCGGCGTATGTGCTGTTTATTCTGGTTGAGGCGAAGCTCAATCCCGCAATGTATGGGGGTGGTAAAAAGGTCAATGTGGATGAGAACAGGTTAACTTGCAAACAGATCTTAGCCAAGATTGCTCCGATCACGTTGCTGGTTTGGCTGATATTCGGCGGGCTCTATGGCGGCATATTTACCGCCAATGAGGCGGGTGCGATGGGCGCAGTTGGCGCGTTGATTTTTGCCTTGTTCCATGTCCGCAACCCGCGGACCTATTGGAAACTACTCATTGAGACAGGCGAGGTTACAGCCTCGGTGTTGCTGCTCATCGTTGGTGCCACCCTTTACACGCGCATGCTTGCGCTAACAGGCGTTTCTTCAGGTATCACGTCGATATTTTCCGATTTGGGGATCGGTGTTGTCGGTACTCTGATCATATATGTTGCGATCATCATACTTATGGGAACCCTGATCGATTCGGCGTCTATAATACTGCTGATCGTCCCCCTCATGTTTCCAATATTCCAAGCGATGAATGTCGATCCAATCTGGCTTGGCATCATTACAGTCATGAGTGTTGAAGTAGGGTTGTTGACGCCACCATTCGGAATGGCCGCTTTCGTGATAAAATCAGCCTCGGAAAGTAAAGACCTGCGGGTTGGCGATATTTATCGGGGTGCTGCCCCTTTTGCTGTCATCACTGTACTCGTTATAGGCCTGTTGATCGCGGTTCCTCAGTTCACCAGCGTTCTCCGCTAAGGCATCGCGTTGAATTGGGAATTGAACTGACCCGGAGGTTGCAGCAGGTTCCAACTTCTGTGCAGAATTGAGGATGATGAACAAGACAATAAACAAGTATTCCCCTGACATACGCGAAGTTGAAGCGCGCATGGTATGGAACAATGGGGGCGAACATGGGTTCCGTTGGCCGGTGATCCTGTTAATTTCCTCGAAGCTCAGCTGCGCAATACAGTTTCTTAATGTATGGGTGAAGACGAGCGAGGTCGACAACGGCAACCGAGCGGGCTGGCACCGGCGATGGTTGCCAGACAGCTTAGGATTGTAACGGGTTTCCCGGCCAGGGTCGATTCAATGACCCGGTTTTCCGGTTTTGCCCCGGGTCATTTTCTTGCGCTTCTGCTCCGCCGGGTCCTCATAGGATCCCGTGCCGATCTTTCCCCTGTTGAGCGGCCCTGCGTCCGCTGCCGGGTCCTTCTTGCCGGGTTTTGACGGCAGCTTCCCCGAACCCACCGGCCGCGCCACATCCGTGCCCGGGCCCATTGCGCCCAGTTCCGGCTTCTTGAAATAATCGCCGCCGCGTTCGCTGCGAGGCAGCGGGCCTCTGGGTTTGGATTTCTTTTCGCGGCGTGCTTTTGGACTGGCGTCCATATCGTTTTGCAGGCGGGCCAGCGGATCATCCATGATGGCAAGTTCAGTTTCGCGCAGGCGTTTGACCTCGTCACGCAGGCGGGCGGCTTCCTCGAAGTCGAGATCAGCTGCGGCATCGCGCATCTTTTTCTCGAGAGCTTCAAGGTGGGCCGCAAGATTGTTGCCGATCATTTCGCCACTTTCGGCAAAACCCGAGATATCGGCCCGGACATGGTCCTTTTCGTACATGCTGTCCATGATGTCGGCGATATGTGCCTTGACGCTTGCCGGCGTAATGCCGTGTTCGGTATTATAGGCTTCCTGTTTTTCACGGCGCCGGCTGGTTTCTCCCATCGCCCGCTCCATCGAGCCGGTGATGCGGTCAGCGTAGAGGATAACCTTGCCGTCGACATTGCGCGCGGCCCGGCCGATGGTCTGTACCAGCGAGGTTTCGGAGCGCAGGAAGCCTTCCTTGTCAGCATCCAGAATGGCGACAAGTCCGCATTCGGGAATATCGAGACCTTCGCGCAGCAGGTTGATGCCGATGAGCACGTCGAAAGCGCCCAGCCGCAGGTCGCGAATGATTTCAATGCGCTCCAGCGTATCGATGTCAGAATGCATGTAGCGCACCCGCACACCCTGTTCGTGGAGATATTCGGTCAGATCCTCGGCCATGCGTTTGGTCAGCACGGTTACCAGTGTGCGATAGCCTTCGCTGGCCTTCTGGCGGATCTCGTCCAGCACGTCATCAACCTGGTTTTTTGCCGGGCGCACTTCGACAGGCGGGTCAATCAGGCCGGTCGGACGAATGACCTGTTCGGCGAAGACGCCGCCCGACTGTTCCATTTCCCAGGTGCTGGGTGTGGCCGATACCGCAATCGTCTGTGGGCGCATGGCGTCCCATTCCTCAAAACGCAAAGGTCGGTTGTCCATGCAGGACGGCAGGCGAAAACCATATTCGGCCAGGGTTGCCTTGCGCCGAAAGTCGCCGCGATACATGGCGCCGATCTGCGGCACCGTGACATGGCTTTCATCCAGAAAGATCAGCGCATTGTCCGGTATATATTCAAACAGGGTCGGCGGTGGCTCTCCCGGCGCCCGCCCGGTGAGGTAGCGGGAATAGTTCTCAATGCCCTGACAGGAGCCTGTCGCTTCCAGCATTTCCAGATCATAACGGGTGCGCTGCTCCAGTCGCTGCGCCTCCAGCAAACGCCCGGCCTTCTGCAGTTCCGCCAATCGGTGGGTGAGCTCTTCCTTGATCGATTTGGCCGCCTGGTTAAGGGTCGGACGGGGCGTCACATAATGCGAATTGGCATAGATCTTGACCGATTTCAGATCATCCGTCTTGTGCCCGGTCAGCGGATCGAATTCGGTGATCGAGTCAATCTCGTCTCCGAACAGCGAAATGCGCCAGGCCCGGTCTTCCAGATGCGCAGGGAATATTTCGATGGTGTCGCCGCGCACCCGGAATGTTCCACGCACGAAGTTGATATCGGAGCGACGATATTGCTGCGCCACAAGGTCGGCCAGCAATTGCCGCTGATCAATGCGATCACCCAGTTCCATCTGGAAGGTCATCGCCGTGTAGGTTTCCACCGAACCGATACCGTAGATGCACGATACGGAGGCAACGATGATCGCATCATCGCGTTCCATCAGGGACCGTGTCGCCGAGTGCCGCATCCGGTCTATCTGCTCGTTGATGGATGATTCTTTTTCTATGTAGGTGTCGGAGCGCGCCACATAGGCTTCCGGCTGGTAGTAGTCATAATAGGAGACGAAATATTCGACCGCATTGTCCGGGAAAAAGTGTTTGAACTCCCCATAGAGTTGCGCTGCCAATGTCTTGTTGGGCGCCAGGATCAGGGCAGGCCGCTGGGTCAGTTCAATCACCTTGGCCATGGTGAAGGTTTTGCCGGAACCGGTGACGCCCAGCAGTACCTGCGTGCGATCATTGTCATCCAGGCCGGCGAGTAGATCCTTGATCGCGGTCGGCTGGTCACCGGCCGGCTCGAAATCCGTTTCCATGCGGATTTTGATGCCACCTTCGGATTTATCCGGACGGGAGGGGCGGTGGGGAATCCAGGCCTTGCCGTTCTTGAAAAGCGGATTGCCTGATTCGATCAGTTTCGACAGGGCATCGACGGTGGCCGTGACACCTGAATCGTCATCAAAAGCCGGGCTGGTCTGTTTCCCAGTGCCCTTGGCTGTCTTGCTATTGACTGTCTTGCCGGCTTTCCGGCTGTCTGCCTGAAGGGCCTGCGCGTCTTCCAGCGATATATCGAGACCGGCAACCGGATTGAGGCCTGCGGCAGCGCGGGTTTTCGGATCATTGCTGCCACCGATGGACGTGCCGCGCGATGTGCGGCCTGTCGTGACTTTTCCACTGGCCGCTTTTGAAGGTTTGGAGGTCTGCCGTTTGGCCTCTGTCGAAACCTCTTTTGCCCACTCACTGACTGTCCCGGACAAAGGTGCCCCGTCCAGCGGTTTTTGTGGTGCTTCCGAAAAACCGGATTCTGATTTTTTTTTGCTGTTGGAACTCATGGGGTGAATATGGAGATTGAAAGGGCAATTGGAAAGAGCGTGCTGCACAAATATGGCACCCTCTTGCCACCCTGGAGCCTGTCTGGCTTTCATTGATTCACTCTGCCAGTTGTTTTTTGTCAGGATCAAGTTGGTTCGCGAAGTGCGTACCTTACGGTACGGGCAAGCGAAACGACGTCGATAGTGGCGAAAAAACAGCTGGCTTGAAGGGTTCGCGACCAGTGGCCGCCCGCTGCGTCACCCGTTTTGTCTGGCGTCTCAACCGATGCGAGAGCATCGCTCTTCACCGCCTTCCTGGCGGATCGACTCACTGGTTCACGAACAGAGTGGGGATCACGAACAGAGTGGTTCAATCAAAGAAAGACAGGCTCCAGTGTCAGGAGAGCGCTTCTGGGAAGAACGACAAAGCTCAGACGTCCCGGTATCCGGAGGATAGCCACTCAGTCAGGCATTGCCATTCCGGATGGCCCATCTCGCCAGGAAACTGACTGTCAGGGGGGCAGGATACGGACAGGGGTGGAATTGGCGTGGGCTTTCCATCCTCATCCAGGGCGACCATGACGAAACGACCGACGATCAGTTTTTCCCGGTGCGGTTTCAGATAGCGTTGGGCCCAGGCTTCGACCAGCAACGTCATGGACGTACGGCCGGTCTTTTCGATCTCGATATAGACGCAAAGCGTGTCTCCGACATGCATGGGTCTTTCGAAAACCATTTCATTGACTGCTGCCGTCACAACGCGTCCTCCCGCGTGTTCGGCCGCTCGTATTCCGCAGGCAAGGTCCATTTGCGCCATGACCCAGCCGCCGAATATGTCGCCGGCTGCATTGGCGTCACCCGGCATGGCCAGGGTGCGAAGCGTCAACATACCCTGTGGTTCGCTTGTCTCGGTATTGCTCATCATTGCTCCGGTTCGTATCGACATGACAACCAGCTATAGCCGGTTGCGGCCGCCATGACGAGACCGCTTGCGGCTGCGGCAACGGGAAACATTACTCGATATGCAGAGCGGCAAGGCCGGTTTGGCGCATTGCTCAATCGTTGTAGAATTCCAGGTCTGCACATTTGCGAACCGGGCAATTCTTACGGTCACGGGTCGGGACATAGGCGCGTTTGGCATATTCTCCAACATCGCAATAGAGTCCATTGCGCACGTATCGGTCATAGAGTTGCAATGACGGATTGCGGGTCGAACGGTAACGCAGAATGGCAGCGCCATTGCGATCGACGGCCGATTGAACAGCGCCACAGGTCATGGTCTGAACATTGTAGCGATTGATCGCAAATGCCGGAACACTGATTGCGGTGACACACAGGGCCAAAATGATTCTTTTCATAGCGGGTTCTCCAAAAGCTGGGGCAGGCCATCCTTGCACAAAGACATATGTCCTGCGACTATGGGTCTCATTTATGGCAATATTATTTTCTGGAAAGAGCCGCCACGGTTTTTTGCGAAGATGCTGCAAGACTGTCCATTTTCAATGAAAATAAAGGGTTGAAATCATTTCCGGTCTTATAAAGGGCTGGGTTCAAGGGGAGGAGCAATGGATGGCCCATGATCCGCATCTTGCTGAATTGCTTCGTGAAACCCTGTCCGACCGGGCAGGCATCACCGAAAAGAACATGTTTGGCGGCGTCTGTTTTCTGCTCAATGGCAATATGTTCGGCGGCATTGCCAATCATGACAGCTTCATGTTTCGTGTCGGCAAGGACAGGCACGAAGAGGCCTTGCACAGGCCGGGCGCCAGGCCGATGGATTTCACCGGTCGCAAAATGATCGGTTTTGTCTATGTCGACGCCGAGACCGCCTTGGAAACCGGCCTTGCCGAATGGGTGGATTTCACAGCCGCCTTTGTTGGTGGTCTGAAACCAAAATAGGAGTTGGTTGATGTTTCAGGGGTTTTCGGAGAAATCCGTCGCATTTCTGGCCGCACTGAAAGCAAACAACAACCGCGCGTGGTTCGAAGGCCACCGCTCGGATTTCCAGTCCCTTTGCGTGGATCCGGCCCTGGATCTGATCGAAGCGCTTGCCCCCGTGGCGCAGTCCCTTGATCCGGTGCACAATGCCGTGCCCAAATTGAACAAGTCCTTGCGGCGCATTCACCGCGATACGCGGTTTTCAAAGGATAAAACACCCTATCACACCCATATTCATATCGTGTTCTGGGCAGGGGACCACCCCAACAGATCCCCCGGCATTCATCTGGTTTTATCCCATGAGCATTTCGGTTTTGGCGCAGGTCATTGGGCCTTTGCGGGCGAGGGGCTGCAGCGATACCGTGCGGCGGTTGTGAAAGAGAAGCACAGGGCGGCACTTGAGACGGCTCTTCAGTCAGCGTCGCGTATCGGCTGTTTTCCGGGAGAGCCGGAACTGAAGAAAGTACCGCGCGGATTTGATGCGGCTGATCCGGCAGCAGACCTTCTGCGACGCAAGGGAATCGTGGTGCGATCAGCAGAGACCGCGGGCTTTGACCAACGGTTGTTTGGTCCGGCCGCTCTTGACTATCTGACGGAAATCATGGGAGCACTGGCGCCGCTTGATCGCTGGATTGATCGTGTCGTGGAAAATGGCCAGGAGACCTGATTTTAGTGAAACGGATGTTGCTGAATTGCTTCGCGCTTGTCGCCGAAGCTTTGCTGGTTCTGCCGACGCCGGTTAATGCGCAGGACTACATACCCGTGCCCACACCACGCCCAACTGCGACGGAGCAGTTGGGGGACCTGCTCAAATCGACATCATTATCGGGTTTGCCCGAAGAAGAGAAAGCCTGCAGGAAACGGTTGAGGCAAAAGGGCGTCCGTTTCAAAGCCATTGAGCAAATTTCCGGCGACGGGGAATGCGGTATTGAATACCCTCTCGATATCGGCGTTCTTCCCGGCGGCGTAAAACTCTCGGGGCGCACCATTCTCAATTGCGATGCCGGTGAAGCCTTGGCGGACTGGACCGCCGGTGTCGCGGCAGGGGCGGCGCGCGCGCAGTTCCAGACGACATTGAAACGTATTGATCAGTATGCCTCCTATGATTGCCGCACCCGCAATAACAGGCCAGGGGCCAAAATATCTCAACATTCGCTGGGCAATGCCATTGATCTCGGGCGTTTTCATATGAAGGACGGCACTGTGGTTGACGTTGCCACCAGCCTGCCGGCGGAAACGCCTGAACAGCGTTTCCTTAAAACGCTGCGGGATGCCGGATGCACGTTCTTTACGACTGTTCTGGGGCCAGGAAGCGATGTTCACCACCACGATCATTTTCACTTCGACATTATCAGCCGTCGCAATGGCTATCGCTATTGCAAATAGAAAGAGCCGTGGGCACGCGGCTTTTAACCCTTGTCGCTGACACCTGCCTGCTCGAAGGTCGCCATGCCCGAATGGCACAATGCAGCAGCTTTGACGATACCGGCCGCCAGCGCTGCACCCGTACCTTCACCAAGGCGCATGCCCAGGGATAACAAGGGCGTTTTCCCCAGTCTGGCAATCGCACCTGCATGTCCGGGCTCGGCTGATACGTGGCCGATCATGCAATGGTCCAGCGCCGTGTCATTGGCTGCGTGCAGCAAGGCTGCTGCTGCTGTGGCCACATAGCCGTCAATGATGACCGGAATTTTTTCCATGCGGGCTGCAAGGATGGCCCCGGCCATGGCGGCGATTTCACGACCACCCAGCCGCCGCAGCACTTCCAGAGGATCTCCCAGGTGCGCCTTGTGCAGTTTCACGGCCTTTTCAACCGCGGCAATCTTGCGTTTCAGGCCGTCTCCCTGAGCGCCGGTGCCCGGTCCGGTCCAGTCCTCGGCAGAACCGCCGTAAAGCGCATGGAATATGGCCGCTGCAATGGTGGTGTTGCCGATGCCCATTTCGCCGATACACAGAAGATCTGTTCCGCCGGCAATTGATTCCATTCCAAAGGCCATGGTTGCCGCACAGGCTCTTTCGTCGAGAGCCGCTTCTTCGGTGATATCGGCGGTCGGGTAATCCAGCGCCAGATCGAAGACCTTGAGGCCGAGGTCATGGGCGATGCAGATCTGGTTGATGGCCGCGCCTCCTGCGGCAAAATTGGAAACCATCTGCGCCGTAACCTCGGGGGGAAACGGCGACACACCCTGCTTCGTCACGCCATGGTTTCCGGCAAATACAGCCACCAGGGGACGGGTCACAGCCGGGGAGCGGCCAGTCCAGGCCGCCAGCCATTCGGCGATTTCCTCAAGCCGTCCCAGAGCGCCTGGCGGCTTCGTCAGAAAGGCGTCCCTGTCGCGCACGGCCTGAACAGCCGCCTGGTCAGGACCAGGCAGATTGGCAAGCAATTCGCGGATGTCGTCAAATGGAAGGCCTGAAGTCGCCATCAATAATGTCCTTGTGTTTCGAAAACAGTCTGGCAATAGGATATACGCAGATAAATGCAAATGATTTCGTGGGTCGTTGTCAGATCGCCGCTTCATGCCGCTTGAGGACCAATATGAACAATCTCATTGTCGATACCGCGCGTTCGGTGGCTTTCTTGAGCCGGATTCCCGTTGCGGACAGGTATTTCGCAGGGGATAAGAACCAGCCGATGGCCCATTGTGTCCGTGCCTATGGTTTTGCCGGCGCCATCATCGCCTTGCCATCGGCTCTCTTGCTGTTTTGCCTGTTGATGCTGGGATTGGACGCTCTCCTAGCTGTTGCGTTGGCTGTTGTGCTGCAATTGTTGGCGACCGGCGCCCTGCATGAGGACGGGCTTGCCGATTGTGCGGATGGTTTTGGCGGTGGGCGTAATCGTCAACGGGTGCTGGATATCATGAAAGACAGCACCATTGGCGTCTATGGTGGCATTGCGTTGATCATGGCATTGCTGCTGCGCGTTCTGGCGCTTGCCGCCATCGCGGGATCGACTCATGCTCTGGTTGCTGCACTGGCATTGTTGTCCGTCGCCATCCTTAGCCGCGGTTTCATGGTCTGGCACTGGACCAGTCTGCGGGCTGCCAAAAGTGACGGTGTTGCCGCCACCGCAGGCCAGCCAGAGCGCGAAGCCATGGTGTTTGCCGTTGCGTCCAGTCTGGTTCTTGCCATTGTGCTGGCGCTGCCGGTGGCCGGTTGGGCAGGGATTGCGTCAATGCTGGTTTTGCCTGCCGGAGCCGGCATCTTGTGGACACGCAGGTGCCGGGCGAGGATTGAAGGACATACGGGTGATACGATCGGCGCATGCCAGCAAGTCTGTGAGATAGCGTCGCTTTTAGGACTTGCCGTTTGGTGTTAGTAGGACAATATACTGTCCTTGGTTCTGATGATGGCGGAAAATGAGCGATATCGAATCTCCCTGCATCCTTGTGTGCTCGATAGACATGAAGACGGGCTATTGTTTCGGCTGCGGGCGCACGGGTGATGAAATTGCCGGGTGGCTGGGCTATTCAGCCAGCCAGCGGCGCGCTGTGATGGATGTTCTGCCGGACCGGATGGAGACCATCGAACGCAAGCCGCGTCGTGAGACAAAGCGGAAAAGATTGGCACGCGAGCGGAGTGAGAGTTAACAATGGGACGCGGCCTCTGGATCATACTGGGCACAATCGGCTTCGGTCTCTTGTTGCTTCTTGTCAATCACGATTCCGGCGAGACATTGGGATTGCCCAATGACCAGTTTGCCAATCTCTTCTATCTGGGCGTCTGGCTCAGTGTGGTGGCTGCCGCTCTTGTCGGTTCGCGTCAGCGGGTCGCGGAAATTGTCCGCAACGCAATGATCTGGCTGCTTGCATTTCTGGTCTTGAGCACCGTCTATGTCTATCGGTTTGAGCTGCGCGAAGTTGGTTTTCGGCTGGCAGGTGGTTTGTTTCCCGGCACGCCTATCAGCCGCGTGACCAGCAATGGAACGGCGGAAGTGGTTCTTTCCAAAGGGCTTGGCGCACATTTTCTGGCAAATGCTGATATCAACGGCAAGACACTCACCATGATGGTGGATACCGGCGCCAGCACGATTGCACTTTCCTATAATGATGCGGAACTTATCGGACTTGACATGAATGGTCTGCAATTCGTGCAGCCCGTGCAAACAGCCAATGGCATTGCGATGGCGGCACCGGTGCAATTGTCGCAGGTGTCTATCGGCGGGATCAGTCGCAGCAATGTGCGTGCAGGGGTTCTCGAGCGTGGAAAACTGACGGAAAGTCTGCTCGGCATGAGTTTCCTTGAAACCCTGACCTCGTTTCAGATGAGCCGCGATACATTGGTGCTGCGTGACTGATCAAAGCCAGACATGATCTAAGCCCAGATGCTCCAGAAAAAACGAGCCGCTACAAGCAGCATGAAAATGCCAAAAGCCGTTTCCAACTGTCGCTTGTTCATCCGATGGGCCGCATTGGCGCCAAGCGGGGCGACAAACATGGTGATCGGCACGGTCAACACCAAGGCGATCCAATTGACATAGCCGGTTGAAAACATCGGCAAATCCGGGTTGCCCCAGCCGGCCCAGATGTAACCGATGAGACCGGGCCAGGAAATAAGGACACCGACTCCCGAAGAGGTCGCGATTGCCTGATGAACCGGTCGGCCAAACGATGTCATGAACGTATTGTTGAGAACGCCGCCGCCGACGCCCATCAGAGCGGAAAGAAGACCAATGATAAAACCGGTCAGAGCGCGGACGGGATTCTTTGGCAGATCAGAACCAAGGCGCCAGCTGTCACGGTTCAAGATCATGCGCAGCCCGACAAGAACTGCAATACAGGCAAAAATTGCGCGCAGAACCGAACCGGAAACGTCAGCCACCAACAAAGATGCGACAATGACACCCAGCGGAACCACAATGATCCAGCTCTTCAAAAGCTTCATATCAGGCGCTTTTTTCCTGTGATGCGCTCTGAACGAACTGATGGATGTGGGCACGATGACGGCGAGTGATGTTCCGATTGCCAGATGCATGCGCACTGACTCTGGCGCGTCGAGCAATGTAAAGGCCTGATAGAGGACCGGCACGAGAATCGCACCACCGCCAATGCCGAACATGCCGGCCAGAAACCCTGCCACCGCGCCAGCCACTGCCAGCACAGAAACAAACCAGATTAACTCTTGTATTGGAACCATTTACCCACCCCTGACCGCGCGAACCTGTGTCACGCTGTTCGCAGCGCTGTCAAGTGTGGCCTGTCAGGCCCGGGTCTTATCATGAGCGTTGTTGTGAAAATGCCGGTAGGTTTTTCCCTGTGGCAACCTTTACATTCAAGCAAACGAGCGGCGGGTTTTCTTCACCGGGTCCGGCGTTTCTATACTGGGTGAATCCACCAGAATGCGGTTTCGCGGAAGGATAGCGATTGCTTCTGTGCCCTTGCGCAGCACGGATCGCAATACGAATTCACCGCCGTGTTCGGCGAGAATTGCCTGGACGATCGGTAGTCCAAGCCCGGTTCCCTGTTCGGCGCTTTTGATGGCAATGGATCCCTGTCCAAAGGCTGACAGCACAACCGGGATTTCGTCTTCTGGAATTCCCGGCCCGTCATCAACAACAGATACGTATTGACCGCCGCCTATGGTCCAGCCAACTTTCAGGCTGACGTTGCCGTCATTGGGCGTGAATTTGACTGCATTGGACAGAAGATTGAGAATGACCTGACGCATCGAGCGTTCATCAGCCCACACGCGCGGCAGAGCGCGCTCAAACTGTCCGGCGATGGTGATATTCTTCTTTTGTGCTCTCATCCCGACCATGGCCATGCAATCTTCAGCAATATCCTGAAGGCTGATCGGTTCTTCATTCAGCTCGTAACGGCCGGCTTCTATGCGCGAAAGATCAAGAATTTCATTGATCAGCCGCAGAAGGTGATCGCCGGACCGATAGATGTCCGAGGCGTATTCCTTGTAGGTATCATTGTTCAGCGGACCCAGAACTTCGTTTTTCATGACCTCCGAGAAACCCAAAATCGCATTCAGTGGTGTGCGCAATTCATGGCTCATGGAGGCCAGAAAACGTGACTTTGCCAGATTGGCTTCCTCGGCTCTCAGTCGCGCCTCATCGGAGGTGGAATTGGCCAATTCCAGCTCAGTGATCAGCCAGTCTTTTTCGGACTGTACGGCAAGCATGACCAGATTGGCATTGTAGAGCCGCCCGGACACAAAAAGGAAAAACACCACAGAGGCAACAAGCATGGTCAGGACGGATATTTCAAACGTTGTATTTGGCGGTGAACCAAGCAGGGTGAAGGCAATGATGGGTGTGGCAAACACCACCAGTGGCAAGCGCCTCAGCGTGAAGCTGGACATGGCCGTGACCGCTATGGCGACCAGCAAGACCACGCCCTTGTAGAAACCAAAATCCTGACTTCCACACAGCACGCAGGGTTGGAAAGCAAAAATTGCCCAGCCAAATCCCGTCAACGCATGGACTTCGATAAATCGCCTTTCCCAGGAGCGAACATTCTCGAGTGTCAATTTTTGCCGTGACGCGCGTTTGGTTAGAAGAACCTGCAACAAATAACCGAAGATGGTGATTGGTGCCCAGGCGAAGACATTGGTTGCCTCAAAGAAATAGACACCGATGCCGACTGCAAGGAGGATGAGCAGGGGCATGGCCGCTGCGCTGGGCATTGACGAACTGATGTACATCGCCAGGAGTTCGCGGTCATATTGGGCATTTCGCGTGCCATGGGATTGCAGTCGATCACGGGTAACGCGAACCGTGCGCGCAATCTCCGGATTTCGGTGTTTGCGCGTTCGGTCGACGATATTTTTATCTGCGTTTTCGCTTGCTGAATTCATTCCAGGCCGAACACATTGAGTTTGGCCGGATATTAGGTGCTAATGATTAAAAGACCCTTCCATGTATGCGCAGAATTGGTAGTTATGGACTGCGACGGACGCAATTCATGCGTATTGTTCAAGATTGCCACACAGGCGGAGATGGGAGACATATATGCTGCTGTATGACGGGGGAAGGGCGCCAAATCCGCGCCGGGTTCGGATCTTTTTGGCTGAAAAAAACGTTGTCGTGCCGATTGAGCCTGTCGACATGTCCACTTTGCAACATCGTTCAGAGGCCATAACCGCGCTCAACCCATTCCAGCGCCTGCCTGTGCTGCAACTGGACGATGGTACGATCCTGACCGAATCCGTTGCTATCTGCAGGTACTTTGAGGAACTTTATCCAGATCCGCCGCTGATGGGCACGGATGCCGCAGACCAGGCAAGGGTCGAGATGTGGAACCGTCGGATGGAATTGCAATTTCTGAATTTTGTTGCATCGGCCTTTCGGCATACCCATCCGGCGATGAAAGAATGGGAAGTTCCGCAGGTGCCGGAGTTTGGCGAAGCAAACCGTCCCAAGGCCTTGAAAATGATGGAATATATGGACCAGGAGTTGGCCACGAGAGCCTTTTTGGCCGGCGACCGGTTTTCCATTGCAGACATCACGGCGATGATGGGGATGGATATGTTGAAACCGGCGCGCATTGAAAGACCCGATCATCTTGAAAACCTGATGCGCTGGTATGAGGCGGTTGCTTCACGCCCTAGGTCGTGTGGACAGTTACCTTATCCATAGAGCAATTGCTGCAATTGTGACGACTGCGAGGTAGTTTCGGGCCGTTTTTTCGAAGCGTGTAGCGACCCTGCGGAACTGCTTGAGTCTTGAGAAGCAGCATTCGACCAGATGGCGCTGGGCATAGAGATGTTTGTCCAGCGGGTATTTGAGCGCACGCGAG
>Ga0208648_1001636_pt1 | contig 17502 bp, 3 predicted proteins | sample AntAceMetag02UKL_FD_184772 | JGI IMG/M metagenome (GOLD analysis project Ga0208648, IMG submission 184772) | Saline lake microbial communities from Ace Lake, Antarctica - Antarctic Ace Lake Metagenome 02UKL (SPAdes) (version 2) | ecosystem: Environmental > Aquatic > Non-marine Saline and Alkaline...
TATGATAAGGACAAGGTGAAGTCCTTAGGCCTGCTGATTGAACCCACATCGAATCAATAGTATTGCAAATTGGGGATGCCCTGTGTCCGCTTTTCCGGCAAACAGGTATTTGCTTCATTTCATCAAATGGTTGAAAAAACCATTCGGAAGGAGATAATAAATTGAAAACATCAAACATAATCGGAGCAGCGGTTTTTATGCCAGTCAGCCCTGACCTTCCTTCGCCATCGGCATTACCAACCCAAACTCCTACAACATAATCGGGCGTTACACCAATTGCCCATGCATCCCGAAAACCAAAACTTGTACCTGTTTTCCATGCAATGTTTTCGGATGAAGAAAAATAATCCCAACCGGCTTCTTCATCAGGGCGGTTTACAGCAAGTAAAGCCTCGAAAGTCAAGTAAATTGAAGCTGCCGATAAAATCCCATCCTCTTTCAGTTTTTTCGATTCTTTAATTTCTGATTCTTTTTCTAAAAAATATGTTGGAGGATGAATATCATTATCCGAATATTTTCCACTATTATATGAAAAATTATTTAAAACCCTTGCCATCGAAGCATACATTCCTACCATATCCCACAAACTACCCTCTGCTCCGCCCAAAATTAAAGTAAGCCCATAATGATCAGGCGAAAAAATAAGAGTATTCATTCCAAGGTTTTTTAAAAAATAATGGAATTTATTCACCCCATGAAACTGCAACATTCTAACTGCCGGAATATTCAGCGATCGAGATAATGCCATTTTCGCCGGAACGGCACCGTCATAACTCCTATTATAGTTTTTCGGGACATAGCCTGCTATTTGAGTGGGAATATCGGCTATCAAAGTGTTGGGCAAAATTTCGCCTTCATTAAGCATTGAGGCAAACAGAAACGGTTTTAAAACACTTCCCGTACTTCTTGGAGCCGTAATCACATCAACTTCACCTCCAAACTCCGGTTTTGAATGATTAGAAGTGTTTCCGATATAAGCCAAAACATCACCTTTTTCAACACCGATTATTATGGCGGCAGCATTATGTATTTCGTTTGATTTTAAAATATTATGATGTCTTTCAATAATTTCGTTAAGATTATTCTGCAAATTCAAATCCAAAGTTGTTTTTATTCTTTTGCCATTATTTTTCAAAAAGGTTCTTATTAATAAATGGGGGGCAAGTTGCGGAAGTTTGTGAGGTTTTTCGGGCAAAGTTTCGGTTTTTGATAGTTGACACATCGCATTGGTGATGATTCCTTCTTGAGCAAGGCGATCGAGAAGGCGATTGCGTTTTTGAAGAAGCTTTTCACGATTTCTGCCTGGGTGTATTAATGAAGGAGAATTTGGTAAAACAGCAAGAGTAGCAGCTTCGGCCCAAGAAAGATTTTCGGGAGAAGTGCCAAAATATCGCCACGAGGCAGCATCAAGACCAACCACATTACCTCCAAAGGGTGCATTTGAAGCATACATGGCAAGAATTTCGTCTTTTGATTTGTTCAGTTCAAGGCGAAGGGATAAAATTATTTCAATTATTTTTTCACCAATTGTCCTGGCTTTTCCTTTTCTGGAAAGTCTGATAACCTGCATACTAATCGTGCTGCCACCGCTAATAATTTTCCCTGCCGAAATGTTTTGTTTTAAGGCCCTCAATAATGATTGAATATTTACTCCCGGATGGTAAAAGAAATTACGATCTTCAAACAATAATAAAGCTTGTTTGAACTTTTCGGGAATGCTTTCATTATAAGGAAATCTCCATTGCCCGTCGTCGGCAATTTTGGCGCCAAGCAAAGTGCCGTTTCTGTCCTCAATTATTGTTGAACATGGATCATCAAGAATGGTGGCCGGCAGAAAAAAATACAGGCATAAGAAAAGAAATAAGATAATTGGAAGAACTATGAGTGTTTTTTTTCTCATAAATTGAACTGATGTTCCTGCTTTTTTTGAAGGACAAAGGTAAATAAACTAAGAGGATTAAATATACTTTTCATTAAATAGAAATTTTATTATTATATTTGTGATCTAAAAAATTGTTTCAACAAAATGAAATGGAGCAAAACAAAAAAAACTTTAATTTTCTATAAGAAAAATATTACAATTGATTTTTTTTGAATTGCTAAAAAATGACAAGATAAATTACTGTATTAATAATAAAAACAAAATATTGCTATTATGAAAAAATTAATAAAGAAAGCCTCTCTTGATTATTCAATTATTGCAATAGTATTTATATGTAGTACTTTTGGATTGGGATCATTACAGGCTCAACAATTATTTACAACGGTTTATGTTGATGATGATTATGATGAAAATACTCCCGGATGGGGTGTTTATTGTTTTGATATGATTCAAGATGGAATTTCGGCAGTTGAAGAAACAGGGACAGTATATGTTTATAATGGAACATATTATGAAAATGTAGTTGTTGATAAAGCTATCGAATTGATTGGAGAAAACAGGGATTTAACTATAATTGACGGTTCCGATTGCGGTGATATTTTTTATATAACTGCGGACTCAATAAGCATTACAGGTTTCGCAATTCAAAATGCTGATGATGCGGGTTTGGAAATACATTCAAATTGGAATAATATTTCAAATAATATTATTTATTCTAATGGAGAGTATGGGATTAAGCTGGAAGAGTCGTCGAATAACATGTTCTCAGATAATATAGTGATTAATAATGGAGTAGCTTTGTTTTTTGAAGAAAATTGTCATTATAATGATATTTTGAATAGTACTTTTAAAAATAATGGAACAGGACTTTTTGCATATTATTATAGTAATTATAATAATATATCGGGAAATATTATAACCGGAAACAACCGTGGCATTTCGCTTATGGGAGATTATAATAACATATCAGATAACCTTATTTCGGAGAGCTTTTTTGATGGATTAGAATTCGGTTTTTCTGATTATAACATCATAACAAGTAATATAATATCAAATAATAGTACAGGTATTAATTTTCATGCATGTAATAATAATACTATAACTGAGAATACAATTATTGGAAATTCAAATAAGGGTATTTATCTTCCCGATTGCATGTGCGGTGGCTGTAAATACAATAATATTTATCATAATAATTGGATCAACAATGGGCAACATGTTTTTAATGAATGTATTAATTACTGGGAAGATGGATATCCTTCGGGGGGGAATTTTTGGGATAATTATTCCGGGGAAGATAACTTTTCCGGCCCCAATCAAAACATTCCCGGTAGCGATGGTATAGGTGATACTCCGCATGCAATCACCGGTGGAAATTATTATGATGACTATCCTTTTATGGATCCGATAGGAATATCTCCATTAGTTGATACAGTTTATGTTGATGATGATTTTAATCAAAATACACCTGGCTGGGATTATGATCATTTTGCTGTTATTCAGGAAGCTATTAATAATGTGTCATATAGTGGGGCAGTCTTTGTTGCTAATGGAATTTACTATGAAAATATCAACATTTGCAAGTCCATAGCTCTTAAAGGAGAAGAAAAGGATTCAACAATTATTGATGCAGCTGGAATCGGAACGGTTGTAATATTATCTGCAAATAATATAGTTGTCGAAGGTTTCACTATTCAGAATAGTGGCGACAACCATAATGGTATTAGAATTAATTATTCAGATAACAATCATATTTTGGGTAATATTATTAAAAATAATGGAAATAACGGAATAACAATTATTTTTTCGATTAGCAATACTATTGAAGAAAATGCAATACATGATCAAAACACCAATGCAGGAATTTGGATATCTAACTCAAGTGATAATAATATATTAAATAATGAGATTACCAATAATCGTTTAGGGATTGGTGTGGGTAGCTCTCAAAACAATACAATTTCAGGGAACAATATTTCAAACAATGGCTATTTCGGAGGTATCTATCATGAAACATCTTCAAACAACATTTATTCAGATAATATTATCTCCAACAATGAGAATAATGGAATTATAATACAAATAAATAGTTCTTCTAATACAATTATGGGAAACGAGATTTTCGGAAACGAGGAATATGGTGTTAAAATTATTACCTGTAACTCAAACATGATTAATCATAATAATTTTAGCGAAAACATATTGGGTAATGCGTATGATGATGGAACAAATGACTGGGATAACGGATATAGTCTGCCTTTTGATCCTTCAACTGAAGCCGGGAATTTTTATGATGATTATGTAGGTCAAGATTTTTTTTCAGGTCCAAATCAAAATATTTTAGGGCCTGATGGGATTGGTGATTCGCCATATAATATTTCAGGGGGAAACAATACTGATAATTATCCTTTTATCGAAGAAATTACAGGAAATATATTATTGGATTTATGTGTTTTTTTGGAAGGGCCTTTTAAGAGTTCTGAAATGAGTATTTTTCAAAATAGCGAACATCTACCTTTATCACAACCGTTTAATATTGATCCATGGAATTATAACGGAACCGAAATAATATCAGTGATTCCAAATGAAAATATTGTTGATTGGATATTGATAGAACTACGAGATGCAACTCAGGCAGAACTTGCCACACCCGAAACAATGATTGCCAGAAAAGCTGCCTTCTTATTAAAAGACGGTTCGGTAGTGGGAATTGATGGGATATCGAAACCTTATTTTAATAAATTAGTTACAAATCAATTGTTTGTTGTGGTTTGGCATAGAAATCATATTAATATTATGTCGGCTAATCCTTTGATTGAAGAAAATGGGATTAATTCGTATGATTTTTCCTCCGGTGAAAGCCAGGTTTATGGAGGTGCTTCCGGTCATAAGGAAATTGGAAACGGTATTTGGGGAATGATTGGAGGCGATGGTGATGCAAACGGTCACATAAATGTTCTCGATAAAAATGATGTTTGGGCCGCGCAGGCAGGAAATTCAGGGTATAAGAGTGGAGATTTTTCAATGGAGATGCAAGTTGACAATAAAGATAAAAATGATCTTTGGCTGTTTAATATTGGAAACGGAACACAGGTTCCCGAAATGGATTTTCCTAACAAGGATAATAAACGTTTGACATGGCGATTTGCAAATCCGACAATTCTTCTGGGAGCGATTAATATATTTCAATTCGATGTTGAATTAAAATGTAGTGAATTAGGATCGTTTCATTCTCAAACGCAAATCTTTTTTAATTACGACACACTTGCTTTTGGTTCAAATGTAGATGGAATTGCTCAAAATCCGGATACAAATGAAAGAATCAGTTATAGCTTTCTTGAACTAATGGATACCGATAAATATATAATTACAAACGATGCAAATAATTTGCCTAATATATTTTCGATAATTACACAACCTATTGAGGAAAATTATCCGATTCCTCTAAATGATCTCACCGAAATAGATACATCTTTCAAAGGATTTCTAAGATTTCAGATTGAAATTCAGGATACAAGTCAAGTGGCAGGGATAGGTTTTTCAAAGAATCTTATGAATGGAGGTGAATATTATTTAGAACTTGAAACCGATACTATTCCAATTAAATATTTTGATACTTGTTTTTATTTTAATAACATGATAAATGTTCCTTTAGCTAATCCAAATGTATTATATGCTAATTTTTCAGTTAATAAAACAGAAGTAGCTGCAGGTGAGTTTCTGCAATTTACCGATATTTCATTTGGTGAAATTATTCTTTGGGAATGGGATTTTAATAATGATGGCATAGTTGATTCTGAGGAGCAAAATCCTGATTGGGCTTATTATGAATCAGGATTACAGAGTGTTTCTTTAACTGTTTATGATGCACAAACTCAGGATACTGAATTGAAATTGTATTTTATAAATGTTGATCAAACCAATACTCAGAATTTTGAACTTATGCAAGGTTTTAAATTTGTATCCGCACGTGTTATTCCGCTTTTACCTGACATGCTTGAAGTTTTGGAAGATAATCTTAATGATAATCTCGATTTTGTAAGAAACTCATCGGGTGGAATGCTACGAAAAATAGGATCGGAATGGGTTAATGGAATTGGAGACTGGAATACTATTGAAGGATATTTATTTAAAATGAATGATAATGACGAACTTATGATTAATGGGTTTTTTATTGATCCTGAAACACCGATAGAATTAAATACCGGATACCAAATTATTTCATATTTACTCGACTATCCTAATAATGTTGCAAATGTTTTTTATAATATATTGGATAATCTGGTTTTTGTAAGAAATAGTTATGGTAAAGAATTTAGAAAAATAGGACCTTTTTGGGTAAATAATATTGGTGAGATGGAACAAGGTGAAGGTTATCTTGTCAAAATGTATTCTGATGATATTTTAATTTATTCATTTTCTTGTGGAAGTCCTTTCACTGACCTTCGTGATGGACAAATATATAGCTCTGTTCAAATAGGTACACAATGCTGGATGGCTGAAAACCTAAATATCGGTACAATGATAAATGCTAATGAGAATATGATCGATAATGGAATAATTGAAAAATATTGTTATGATAACAATCTCGCTAATTGTGATGAATACGGTGGTTTATATCAATGGAACGAAATGATGGAATACACTACAACGCAAGGAGTGCAAGGCATTTGCCCCGCTGACTGGCATTTACCAACTGACGGAGAATGGACAACCATAACTAATTTTCTTGGAGGACCAAGTGTTGCAGGTGGAAAAATGAAGGAAACCGGAACAACACATTGGAATCCGCCAAATACAGCTGCTACTAATGAAAGCGGGTTCACTGCACTTCCGGGGGGCCTCTACTACGATGGCTCATTCCTCTACATGAGTTCCGGCGGTTACTGGTGGTCTTCTACGGAGACCCCATACTCACGCGCATGGACCCACTACATAGGCTATAACTACAGCTATGTGTACCGCTACAACAACTATAAGACTTATGGTTTAAGTGTCCGTTGTGTAAGGGATAATTTGATAATCCATACGAACGGGCGAAACCTGTTTGATAATTTTTCTATTAGAGCTAAAGATCAAGCTAATAATTTGTCAGGCTCAAATAATAAAAACAATGAACCGGTTCACTTTATTTTCAAGGGCGGTAATCCCGCCGAAGCAGTTTACACATTTTTCATCAAAGGTATGGAAATTGGTGATGAAATTGGGATTTATGATGAAGCAAAACTTGTCGGCTCAGGCGTGATTAATTCGGATAATATTTTTGAAAATTCTGTACCGGTGTTCGGTAATCTTTATAAAGTTGGAAATATCCCGATAATAAAAGTCTGGGATAAAAGTGAAAACATACAATATGTTTTAAACAATTATACATTTTCAAACCCTTATGGAGATGCCTGGACAGAAAATGTTTTCCCGGCAGAAGATGGAGAATACAGTTTGCTTCACTTTTCAACCACAGTAATTTCTGATGAAAATAAAATTGATCAGTATATTTCAATTTATCCAAACCCTTCCGATGGAATATTTAATATCTCAATCGAAGGAGTGAATGGAAAAGTTCAGATTAAAGTGTTTGATGTTCATGGAAATAATTATCGTATATTTGAAATTGAAGGAACAAGAAACATTATAACAGAAAAACTTGATCTGAAAGAATTGCCTGCAGGAGTTTATTTTATAAGTTTTAGCGGGAAAGACTTTAATCAGGTTAAAAAGATTGTAATACAATAAAAAGCATGGCCTGACAAGTTTTTTAAAACTGTCAGGCCTGTTTTAAATATCAATGTGTTACGTTGAAATTGATAAATTAAAAATATTTATACCTGAAATTTCTCCTTAATTTTATCAACATAATCAAGTTTTTCCCATGCAAAGAACTCAACCTCTTTCGAAAAAACTTTGTGTCCGTTACGGTTTTCTAAAAATTTTGCATTATCATCTTCATAATAAACCTCAACTTCTTGTGTGTAATTGTCTCTGCCGAAATGGCCATAAGAAGCCGTATTCAAGAAAATCGGGTTTTTCAATCCAAATCTTTTAATAATTGCATAAGGCTTCATGTCGAAAATCTCATTGACTTTGTCGGCAATTTCGCCGTCGGTCAAAATTTTGCCATTACTGTTTTTAACTTTTGCAGTATTGAAAGTGTCAATAAACAAGCCTACCGGTTCGGCAACCCCAATTGCATAAGCAACCTGCACTAAAACTTCGTCTGCGACACCTGCTGCGACAAGGTTTTTAGCAATATGCCTGGTAGCATAAGCTGCTGAGCGGTCAACTTTCGATGAATCTTTTCCCGAAAAAGCACCTCCGCCGTGAGCACCCTTTCCACCATAAGTATCAACAATGATCTTTCTACCTGTCAGTCCGGTATCACCATGAGGGCCACCTATAACAAACTTTCCGGTCGGATTAACAAATAATTTAAAATCGTTTTGAAATAGTTTTTCTATCCTTTCGGGGAGAGTTTTAATGACTCTCGGTATTAAAATATCACGAACATCATTTTTGATTTTCTTAAGCATTTTGCTTTCTTCATCAAAATCGTCATGTTGTGTTGAAACCACAATGGTATCAATTCGCTTTGGTTTACCATTATCATTATATTCAATGGTAACCTGCGATTTTGAGTCGGGGCGAAGATAAGTCATTAGCTTTCCTTCACGTCTTATTGCCGCCAGTTCCTGCAATAAAATATGTGCCAATTCAATTGGAAGAGGCATGAAATTATCCATTTCATTAATTGCATAACCAAACATCATTCCCTGGTCACCTGCTCCCTGGTCTTCCTTCCTTGCCCTTACAACTCCCTGGTTTATATCACTTGATTGTCCATGAATAGTTGAAATCACTCCACATGAATTAGAATCGAAACGATAATCGGCATTTGTATATCCAATTTTTTTAATAACAGCTCTTGCCGATTTTTGAATATCAACATAACCGTTTGTTTTTACTTCACCGCTACAAACCGTAAGCCCGGTAGTAACCAAAGTCTCGCAAGCTACCTTTGATTCAGGGTCCCAGCGTAAAAATTCATCTAATAATGCATCCGAAATTTGGTCACAAACCTTGTCAGGATGTCCTTCAGAAACTGATTCTGATGTAAATAAATATCCCATTATTTTTCTTTTTAAAAATTAAACAATATTGGGAAAATCTATTGATTGTACTGTAAAGGAGAAAATTGTTTTAGCATTTTTTTCCTGTGGTTGCAATCAATCAAATCTTTCCACATTAATAATATGCAAATATAGTATTTTTTTATTAATTAATTTTAATTTAAATTTTTTATGATTTATATTACATTTTATAAATGAATTCAGTAATTTATATACTTTTGCCGCTTTTTATAAAAGAATTTTTAAAGTTGTTTTTAACAGATGAATATAATATTAACAGAAATTTAATTTTTTAGGGGAAGTTTATGATGAGAAAGATTTTTATTAGTCAGGTTCTAAGCCTGCTATTTGTTTTTTCTGTGTTTGGAGGACAAATAGATTTAAATGACGCAAAAAATGTTGCGAAGAATTTTTATTGGGAGAAAGTTACTCTTAGTAAGGGGATGTCTTATGATAATGTTAATTTATCATTGGTTTTTACCGGAAGTGAAGAAAGTATTCCGGTTTATTATATTTTTAATGTAAATCAGGATGATGGCTTTGTAATTATTGCTGCCGATGATGATGTTTATCCTTTTTTAGGCTATGCATTTACAGGAAAATATATGAATAATATTGAGCAGCCAACAAATTTTAAAACATGGATGGATCATAGCATAGACCAGATTTTATTTGTGCGTAAAAATGGCTTACAAGCAGATGAGCAAATATCGGAAGCATGGAAAAAATATCAAACAAAACCACAATCCATCGATCCAATTTTAGGTGTAAATCCATTGTTGACAACAAAATGGAATCAGGATAATTATTATAATGCCTTATGTCCTGCTGATAATGCAGGCCCCGGTGGACATGTTTATGCTGGATGCGTTGCAACAGCTATGGGACAAGTTATGAAATACCATAATCACCCCGAGCAGGGTACCGGATCACATTCCTATTATTGTGCTCCTTATGGCACTCAAACAGCAAACTTTGGTGCAACAACATATAATTGGTCATCGATGCCCAATAGTGTTTATTATAATAATACAGCTGTTGCTACTTTATTATATCATTGTGGAGTAAGTGTGGATATGATGTATGGGCCGGATGGATCGGGAGCATGGACAAGTGCAACACGCACAGCTTTGATAAATTATTTTTCATATTCGTCGTCTGCACAATATAAACAAAAGTCAAGCTACTCCACTTCCGCTTGGGAGAGTCTTTTAAGAACTGAGTTGGAAGCCTCTCGCCCTATGATATATAGAGGACAGGGTTCCGGAGGAGGCCATGCATTTGTTTGTGACGGATATCAAGGCACTAATCACTTTCATTTCAATTGGGGCTGGAGCGGGTATTATAACGGATATTTCTATGTTAGTAATTTAAATCCCGGTGGCAGTAGTTTAAGTGATTTACAAGCTGCTGTAGTTGGTATTCAGCCTTATAGTGTTGCACCTGTTGCAAACTTCACTTCTGATGTAACTAATGTTTACGTTGGTGATGAGGTGCATTTCACCGATCAAGCTACAGGAAATATTACATCAAGAAACTGGACTTTTTATGGTGGTAATCCCGCATCATCCACTCAACAAAACCCGACAATAACTTATAATACTGCCGGAAACTATACGGTTTCATTAACAGTTACAGGACCGGGAGGAAGTGATACGGAAACAAAAACAAATTATATAACAGTTGATAATGTTATTCCCGATCCTCATTTTGAGTTTGAAGGAGGAGATCCTTCAAATGCGGTTTGGACAATTTACCTTGGAGGTGGAACATTTGAAGGAGTTGATTTAGTGCCGGATGATGAAATTGCAATTTTTGATGGAGACGTAATGGTTGGAACCTTTATGTTAGATCAGATTATGACGATGGATAATGTATTTGACAATGATTTAGTTACTTTTAGTGAATTAGTTTCCCAACCTGGCTACGAGGTTGGAAATGCTTATTCATTCAAGTGTTGGGATGCAAGTGAAGAGATTGAAATAGATTTTTTTGAAATAGAGTTATTTAATCCTTACGGAGATGCATTTACCGGCGACGGATTTCCAGCAGGTGATGGTGAATACAGTATTGCTGCAATTGATTTCTTATCAAGTATATCGCAATCATTCGACCTAAGCTATGGATTTCAGTTTATTTCATCAGCAGTTAATCCGGCTGATCCTGATATGTTAGTTGTTATGGCTGATATTTTAAACGATAACCTTAGTTTCGTGAGAAATTCTCAAGGATCAATGTTACGCAAAATTGGTCCTAACTGGGTTAACGGTATCGGTGATTGGATAATTGAAGAAGGTTATCTCGTGAAAATGAATGCAGAAGATTCATTTTCTATCACAGGTGAAATCGTTGATCCTTCAACTCCTATTTCAGTTGCAATAGGATTTCAGTTTGTAAGTTATCTCCCTGTTTCACCAATGGATGCACTCCTTGCATTTGAAACTATCATTGGCGATAATCTTGATTTTATTAGAGATTCGGAAGGTACTATGATTAGAAAGATTGGCCCTAACTGGGTTAACGGTATTGGTGATTGTAATCCGGGCGAAGGTTATCTCGTTAAAATGTATGCTGACAATGAAATCATTTATCCAGCTGCAGCAAAATCAAGTGGTAAAACTGCTGTTGTTTCTTCTCATTTGGTTTTTGATGGTGGTAATCCCGCCGAAGCTGTTTATACACTTTATGTTAAAGGTTTAAAAATTGGTGATGAAGTTGCTGCTTATGATGGTGATATTATGCTTGGGGCTACAAGAATTAATTCTCAAAACGCTTTTGAAAACGAACTTCCTGTATTTAGCACATTAATTAACGGACAAGGCTACAAAGAAGGAAACCCGATTATATTAAAAGTATGGTCGGAGAACAGTATTGTTTCTACTGATTTTACTATGGAGGCTATTTATAATTCTTATGTTTCGGATGTTTATCCTGACGAAGACGGGAAATATAGTGTTGTAAATATCACAAAAGGAACAATTGAAAATGCTGTGGAAACAATATCTGTTTACCCAAATCCTTCCAAAGGAATATTTAATATCTCAATCGAAGGAGTAAAAGGTGATATTCAAATTAAAGTATTAGATTTAAGAGGAAAAGAGTATTTAAATTTTAATTCAACCGGATCTACATCTACTCAATTTGACCTAAGTAAATTAGCTACCGGAGTTTATTTTATTAGCTTTAGCGGCAAAGACTTTAGTGAGATGAAGAAAGTTGTGATTCAATAAATAATCAAGCTTAAAAAGTTTAAAGTCAGGGCTTGACTCTAAATAAAACCCTGACTTTAATTTAGCAATGAATCGGATATATTAATCTATCTTATGGATTAAAATAATTCACTAAAAATATTTTCAAAAAGCCCTGATTGATTTCGATCATTCAGGGCTTTTTTTTTCATATATTTAAAAGTGATAATATAATAATAATTACAAGAAATTAATAAATATTTTAGGGCACAATTAGTAATAATTAGTTCAATATATTAATAACATAGGAAGTTTTTTCTATAATTCTAAAAATAAATATATATACTGCTGAGTTTAGAAAATTTTGTGTATGTTTGTATTATTATATATTAACCGCTTTTGTTAATAGATTGAGTAAATAGTGTAAATAAATATATAAACAAATTTAAAAAATTAATTATGAAAAAAAAGTTTATTCTTTGTAACATAATAAGTTTACTTATTATTTTTTCGGCATTTGCAGGGCCGGTTGATGTGAATACTGCAAAAAATGTAGCCAAGAATTTTTATTATGAAAGGATACCTGAAGCTAAAAATTTGGCTTATAATGAGGTGAAACCTGAATTGGTTTACACTTGTAATGAAGGTACAATACCAATTTATTATATTTTTAATATTAATGAAAATGATGGTTTCGTTATTATTTCTGCCGATAACGATGTTTATCCTACTTTAGGTTACACTTTCGAAGGCGAATATTTTGAAGGAAGCGAACAACCTCCCAACTTTGTTGACTGGATGGATAATTATAAAGAGCAGATTTTGTTTGTAAAGAACACAGCTTTGCAAGCCAATGAGGGAATTGAACAAGCCTGGATCAAATATAATTCAAGCAATCCATCCTTCGATGGTGTATTAAATGTTAATCCTCTTTTAACAACAACTTGGGATCAAGGCTGCTATTATAACGAAGAATGTCCTGCAGATAATGCCGGTCCATGTGGACATGTTTATGCAGGATGCGTAGCAACTGCCATGGGACAAGTTATGAAATACCATAATCACCCGGAACAGGGCACAGGTTCACATTCTTATTATTGTGCACCTTATGGAACACAATCAGCTAATTTCGGTACAACAACCTACAATTGGGCGTCAATGCCAAATGGTATTTCTTCAAATAATTTTGCAATTGCAAATCTATTATATCATTGTGGTGTTAGTATTGATATGGATTATAGTCCCTCCGGTTCAGGGGCATCAACAAGTGATACAAAAAATGCATTAATTAATTATTTTTCATATTCATCTTCTGCGCAATACAAGCAAAAGGCTTATTATTCTTCTGTAGCATGGGAAAATTTATTGAAAAATGAATTAGATGAATCCCGGCCAATGATTTACCGTGGACAAGGCGATGGAGGCCATGCATTTGTTTGTGATGGTTATCAAGGCACAAATCATTTTCATTTTAACTGGGGTTGGAGTGGTTATTATAACGGTTATTTTTATTTGACAAATTTAAATCCAGGCGGAAGTACCTTTACTGATTATCAAGCCTGCGTAATTGGTATTCAACCGGAAGTGCTTGCTCCTACTGCTGATTTTACAGCAAATACAACAACTATTGAGGTTGGTGAAAGCGTTCATTTTACTGATTTGTCAACAGGTTCAATTACCTCAAGAAGCTGGTCGTTACCCGGTGGAAGCCCTACCAGTTCGACACAGGAAAATCCGGTTATTGTTTATAATACTGCTGGAAGTTATACAGTTTCACTTACAGTTACCGGTCCCGGAGGCAGCAATTCCGAAGTAAAAACTAATTATATAACTGTTACAAATGTTAATCCCGATATCCATTTTAATTTTGAAGGTGGAGATCCTTCAAGTCCGATTTGGACAATTTACATGAGTAATTGCGAACTTGATGGCTTAGATTTGCAGGCAGGAGATGAAATTGCAATATTTGATGGAGAAACTATGGTTGGTGCTTTTGTATTTACACAGGTTTGTACTCCCGACAATCAATTTGACAATGATTTGATTGCTTTTTCAGAATTAATAAGCGGTACCGGTTATCAGGCAGGAAACAGTTTCACTTTAAAAGTTTGGGATGCAAACCAAAGCCTTGAATCAATTGGTTTTGAATATGCATTTGATAATCCTTACGGCGATGCTTTTACCGGAGACGTTTTCCCGACAGGTGATGGCCAATACAGTATAGCAAATTTTAATTTCAACTTAACACCTGATTCTCATTTTGTTTTTGAAGGCGGCGATCCCTCAAGCCCTATTTGGACAATTTATATGAGTAATTGTACTTTAGACGGAGCTAACCTACAGGCCGGCGATGAAGTAGCAATTTTTGACGGCGACATTATGGTTGGAGTTTATGTTTTGGAACAAGTTTGTACCCCTTCAAATCAGTTTGATAATGACCTAATTGCATTTAGTGTTTTAACGACTCAACCCGGTTATCAAGCAGGTAATACATATTCTTTGAAATGTTGGGATGCAAGCCAGGAAGTAGAAGCTGAATATTTTGATATAGAATTACTTGATCCTTACGGAGGTGCTTTTACAGGAGATGTTTTCCCGACCGGCGATGGTGAATACAGTATTGTAGAATTAGATTTTAGTACAAGCCCGGATTTACACTTTCAATTTGAAGGTGGAGATCCTTCAAGCCCGATTTGGACAATTTATCTCGGCGGTGGTACATTCGAAGGCGTTGATTTAGTCCCCGGTGATGAAATTGCTGTTTTTGATGGAGAAGTAATGGTTGGTACCTTTTTGTTAGATCAGGTTCTTACAATGGATAATTTATTTGAAAATGATCTGATTGCCTTTAGTGTATTGACTACTCAACCCGGTTACCAGGCAGGAAATGTTTATTCATTCAAATGCTGGGATGCAAGTGAAGAACTTGAAATAGAATATTTTGATATAGATTTATTTGACCCTTACGGAGGAGCTTATATGGGAGATGTATTCCCCACAGGTGATGGTATGTATAGCATAGCAACAATAGATTTTAATATGATTCCCGAACCTCATTTTGTTTTTGGGGGAGGAAATCCTGCCGACCCGATTTATACCATTTATTTGTCATCGGCAACTCTTGATAATTTAGACCTTCAAGCTTATGATGAATTGGCAATTTTTGATGGCGAAGTTATGGTTGGCACAATCAGACTTACCCAAATTTGTACTCCCGAAAATCAATTCGAAAATTCCTTTATAGCATGGAGTACTCTTTCAAGTGGAGAATCCGGATACACATCCGGTAATGACATTATTTTGAAATGCTGGGATGCAAGTGAAGAATTTGAAGGCGTGTATTTTGATATTGAATTTAGTGATCCTTACGGAGATGCATGGACCGAGCCTACATTCCCTCCGGGAGATGGCCAATATAGTTTATCAGATGTTTCTTATTATTCAGGTGGTATTATTTCCGGTATAGTTACTCTTAATGGCGGACCGGGTGTTGTTACTGATGTTATTGTAACAGTTGATGGTATGTCAGTTAATCCTAATTACGAAGGTTATTATGAGGTCACAAATCTTGAAGCCGGAACTTTTGATGTATCTGCAACACTTGATGCATATTATCCAGAAATTGAAACCGTAGAAGTTATAATAGGTGAAACAACAATAGTTGATTTTACTCTAAATCCTGAAGTAGGTATTATATCAGGAACCGTAATTGATGAATTGACTTCAGAACCGATTGAAGGAGTTTTAATTTCAGTTGGTGATGGAGCTTATGAAACATTGACATATTCTGATGGAACCTATACTATTTCTGAGGTATTAATTGGAATCTATGAAGTTTCAGCCGAAATAATAAATTATTATCCTGAAACTATTTTTGATGTCGAAGTTATTGTTGATGAAACTACAACGATTGATTTTGCATTAATGCCGGAACCGGGAGAAATTAGCGGAACTGTAACTTTAGATGGAGGCCCCGGTGATGTCCTCAACGTAGAAATAAATATTGATGGTACTATTATTTCACCAAATTCTTCTGGTTATTATGAACTTAGCGGTTTAAATCCCGGAACTTATGAAGTAGGTTTTTCATTAGAAGCTTATTATCCCGAAATTATTAGCGGAGTTATTGTTCTTTCAAATGAAGTTACAACAGTTGATGTTACTTTATACCCTGAAGTTGGAAACATTGCCGGAACTATTACAGATTATGTTACCGGAGAGCCTATTGAAAGTGTTCAGGTAAACCTGGAAGGTTTTTATGTAGCTACTACTGATGCGATGGGTTATTATTTATTTGAGAACCTATTAATTGGAACTTATAATTTAAGTGTTGAACTTGAAGGATATTATCCTGAAATAGCAACAGATATTGCTGTAATCACAGATGAAACAACAGAAGTTGATTTTGCACTTCATCCGATTCATTTCCCATTCCAGGGCGGAAATCCTGCCGATCCGGTTTGGACGATTTATTTAGCTGGAGGTACCTTGGATGGACTTGATCTGCAAATAATGGATGAAATTGCAATTTTTGATGGAGAAACATTGGTAGGTATGTATACTTTAACCGAAGTTTTAACACCAGATAACCAATTCAATAATGTTTTGATTGCATGGAGCACACTTTCAAACGGTGAAACAGGATATACTCCCGGAAATCAGGTAATTTTAAAATGTTGGGATGCAAGCGAAGGCATAGAAACTGCAAACGTTGATATTACATTTTATAATCCTTACGGTGATGCTTATGTAGGTGAAGTTTTCCCCACAGGTGATGGACAATATTCAATTGTTGATTTTGACTTTGTTACAACAATAACCCAATCATATTCATTGTCCTACGGATATCAATTTGTTTCAACAAGAATTATTCCCGAAAATCCTAATATGCAGGTAATTTGTACGAATTTATTAGATAACCTTGATTTTGTAAGAAATACAGCGGGTTATATGTTACGTAAAATCGGCCCGGTTTGGGTTAACAGTATTGGTGATTGGATTACAACCGAGGGTTATTTGTTCAGAATGAATGATGCTAATGATTTTGAGATTGAAGGTATGGAAATAGACCCTCAGACTCCTATTGATCTGAATTTTGGTTATCAGTTTGTCAGCTTCTTGCCTGAGGAACCCATGGATGCTCAGTTTGCATTTAATGGTATTTTAGATAATCTCGATTTTGTAAGAAATACAGCAGGTTATATGCTTCGAAAAATCGGCCCGGTTTGGGTTAACGGAATAGGAAACCTAAATCCTAATGAAGGATATTTGGTCAGAATGAATGCTACTGATGTTCAAGTTTATCCTG
>Ga0208648_1001637_pt1 | contig 17502 bp, 10 predicted proteins | sample AntAceMetag02UKL_FD_184772 | JGI IMG/M metagenome (GOLD analysis project Ga0208648, IMG submission 184772) | Saline lake microbial communities from Ace Lake, Antarctica - Antarctic Ace Lake Metagenome 02UKL (SPAdes) (version 2) | ecosystem: Environmental > Aquatic > Non-marine Saline and...
GAGGGTACGAAGATGAGAAGATGAGAAGATGAGAAGATGAGAAGAAAACCTGGTTAGTATTTTATAAAAGTTAAATATAGGGGTATGTATATTCGGAAAAGGGGCAAAAATGTTACTTTTTGCTGTAACTGACGTAATGGCTTATAGTTATAAGGTAACATTTTAGTAACATTTGGTAACATTATGCTATTTAGTATTGTTAATATTTTGTTCATATCGGTCAACCATTCGGAAGGTCTGGCGACCCATGCCATAGGCAGACAGGCATCCAGAAGGTTTTAGTCAGGTCATGCAAATGCACCCTCAATATTTCACAAATATAAAAAACGGGGCAGACATAAATGCCTGCCCCGTTAATCAATTAGATCTTAGTTTGAAACTCAAACTATTTCATTAAAACCATTTTGTTTGTCATAGTATAATCACCTGACTGCAGACGGTAGAAATACATACCGCTGGAAACAGTTGTTCCGTTTTGAGTAGTGCCATTCCAGGAGATATTATGAGTTCCGGCTGGTAATTCATTCTGAACTAAGGTTGCTATCTTCTGTCCAGCGATGTTATAGATATTTAAGGTTGTATATCCTGCATCAGTTAAATCAAAACTTATAGTAGTCAGAGGATTGAAAGGATTGGGATAATTGTTCATGGTGATAGCAGCAGGAGTGATTCCCTCTTCGGGTGCATCAGTAGTAGTTTCAGGATTGATCACGAAATCAGCAGAACCTGTAGTAGTCATATTCACGGGTTCTTCATCACTTTCATAAAGTACCTTGGTGGCGATACCAGTCAGGTTTCCGGTAGGAAGTCCATTCACCAGATAATAACCATCACTATTAGTTACTGCATAACCCAGAACAGTTTCCATTTCGTCAAGGATCACTACATTGGCATTGGCAACCGGATCGTAATTACTATTAAGCACATAGCCATTTGCCTGATAAATTCCATTAGTTTCGGGCATGATCAATTCAAAATCAATACCTGTAACATTACCAAGAGCATTAACAACTACAGCATCCTGAAAATCTATTACTCCAGGATAGTAGGTAGGAACACTGTTATATTCATAAGCCAGTATATAGTAATCACCTTCTGGCAGATTTTCCAGGATGTAATTTCCAAACATATCAGTTACACAGGCAGCTTCCCAATGATTTCCACCACCAGCAACTGCTGCTACCAGTACAGGATTTTCTGGAACATTGCCATCAACTGAGATAGTACCGGAGATGCTGTTATCATATACTTCCTGCAGTGCCAGGTCAAAATCTATTCCTGTTAAATCTTCTGAAACGGTTACAACATCGGCATTTGCTGGTGACTGCTTGTGATCATAGAATTGTCTCATCATATCGCCACCAGGTACCTGTTGACCAAACTCAGCTACAAAGATATAATCTCCCTGAGGAACTTCCATGCTGTAATTTCCATCTTCATCGGTGATACTTTCTACTACAGCCCATTGATTGCAGCCGGTTCCTGGCATCATTGCTCTAACGGCAGCTTCTGCAAGTGGAACTTCATTAACATAATCCATCACGGTTCCAGATACTGCATAGAATACAAGAGGTGTGAGATTCATGTCAGCTTCAAACTGAGAATCTTCATCTATTACAATAACTGTGGCTTCTTCAGGATTGGCAGCACCATCAAAAAAGCTGACCAGATAGCCATCTGCTTCAGCAGAAAGAATATATTCACCAGTTTCTACATTATCGAAACTATAATTTCCTTCGTCATCAGTTACGGCATTATAATGGTTCCACCAGCCACCGCCGGGATTGCCACCACCTATTGAAGATAATTCCAGGAATGCATCAGTGATAACGTCACCGGTATTAACATCATATACAGTACCACTAACGCTGCCTGATCCAGGTAATTCAAAGGGAACTAACTCAAAATCAAAGACAATGTTTCCTAAAACATTAATTTCAGCTTCAAAGGGTTCATATTGATTCCAGCCATTTGACCATGCCATCAATTGATATACACCTTCATATAAGCCATTAACTTCATAATAACCAGCTTCATCGGTCATATCATTACCCGGCTGTCCCTGTTCGCCAAATACCTGAATATGGACTCCCTGAATAACTTCACCGGTTACGGAATTAGTAACGGTACCTGAGAGGGAATATTCACCAGTTTCATAAGGTACTAATACTATTTCCAGAACTACATCACCATCAATCTGGATCATTTCATTAAACTGAAGGTAACCTTCCAAGCCAGCTATAACATGATAATTACCACTTTCGATATTTTCAAAAGCATAGCTGCCATCTTCACCAGAAATAGTTTCATAGGTTTCCCAGCCGTGGGTTAAATAAACCGTAACACCTGGGATAAATTCGCCAGTTTCAGCATTAATAACTACTCCTGATAAAGAACCTTCTCCACCCTGATTTTCACCTAAAACTATATCATAAGTCATATTTTCCAGGATCTCGATTTCTTCAACAAAAAGTACCATTCCCTGCATACCCATAATAGTTAGCTGGTAAATGCCAGGTGCGATTCCATCAATCACATAATATCCGGTTTCATCACTTATGCCCATGAGCATATTTCCGGGGATATTTTCGCCAAAAAGATGAACCATAATCTCTGATAATGGTTCGCCTGTTTCTTCGGAGGTAATAGTTCCTGATAACACCAGATCACCAGCTACATAAGCTTGCATCTGGATATCAAATACGGTGTTTTCCAGAATCTCAATTTCTGTCTGGAAGTGCATATATTCCATATCTTCAGACATGGCATTCAGAGAATAAACACCTTCGAAAAGACCTTCGATCAGGTAGCTGCCATCTTCTGTGGAAATTGCAGTATAATGCATTCCAGGACCGGCATGAAGATTGATTATGATACCTGGCAGAGCTTCGCCTGTTTCAGCATCAGTAACCACACCAGATAAACTGAGTTCGCCCTGTTCAAATGGTACCAGGCTGATATCAAAAGTTACATCTCCCTCGATCTGGATCATTTCATTAAACTGAAGGAATCCATTCAGACCGACGATTACATGATAATTACCTGAGCTGATATTCTCAAAGCTGTAATTACCTGCTTCATCAGATACTGTTTCAATAGCTTCCCCGCCATGCTGCAGTAATATTTCCACGCCAGGGATAAATTCGCCAGTTTCAGCATTTATCACACCACCTGATAAAGAACCTTCTCCACCCTGATTTTCACCTAAAACTATGTCATAGGTCATATTTTCCAGGATTTCCAATTCTTCTTCAAAAAGAACCATGCCCTGCATACCCATAATAGTAAGCTGGTAAATGCCAGGTGCGATATCTGTAATCTCATAATATCCGGTTTCATCACTTATCCCTATAAACATATTTCCGGGGATATTTTCGCCAAAGAGATGAACCATAATCTCTGATAATGGCTCGCCTGTTTCTTCGGAAGTAATAGTTCCTGATAACACAAGATCACCGGCTACATAAGCCTGCATCTGGATATCAAATACAGTATCTTCCAGAATCTCAATTTCTGTCTGGAAATGCATATATTCCATATCTTCAGCATGGGCATTCAGAGAATAAACACCTTCAAAAATGCCTTCGATCAGATAACTGCCATCTTCTGCAGAAACTGCAGTATAATGCATTCCAGGTCCGGCATGAAGATTGATTATGATACCTGGTATTACTTCACCAGTCTCAGCATCAGTGATCACACCAGATAAACTGAGTTCACCCTGTTCAGCAGGAATCAAAGCAATATCAAACACGGTATCTTCAACTATTTCAATTTCAGAAGTAAATTGCTCATACCCACTGGTGTTACCCCAAATTGTAAGATTATAATTACCTTCCAGAAGTTCATCAAACAGATAATATCCTGCTTCATCAGTCATTGCTTCCTGCATCATGCCCTGCATTCCATGAAGAAATACTAAAATCCCTTCAAGGGTTTCGCCTGTCTCAGCATCAGTAACTGTTCCACCCAGAGAGTAAGTTTCACCGGGTTCATATTCTTCCAGAGTAAAATTAAATTCTGTGTCACCTTCCACATAGATATCAGTAACGAAAGGCATATTTGGAACCATCACCATTACATCATAATCAGCGAAATCAATAATTTCTGGAAAATCATAAGAACCATCTTCCCCAAGAACGGTCTCATATTCCACATGGTGAGGCTGAGCATTCTGATTCCAGGTGCTGATCACCATTTCCAGTCCTGCTGCTGGCTCGCCATCTTCAAAACTTACTATACCAAAAAGATGCCCTGTAAGTTCTCCAGGATTTCCTTCAGTTAATAATTCGATTGTCATTGTAACATTATCTTCCATATCCACCATTTCCATGAAGGGCAGATAGCCTTCAGCAGAAACATTTAATGAATAATTTTGTGTTTCAAGATCCTCGAAAATGAATTGTCCACTTTCATCAGTAGTTGTTTCATAATTCTCCATCATTCCATGGTGAAGTTCAAGGAGCGCACCAGAAATTGGTTCCCCTGCTGCTCCATCGATCACGATGCCATCAAGTGTAACTGCACTTAACACAAAGAATGATGCCAGTAAACATAAGCTTAAGATAATTTTTCTTGACATGGTTACTCCTTTTGTCTTTTTAATACTTAGCCTTAACATAATTAGGCCTCCTTTCATGTGACCGGTTTCCCCAACCGGTCATTTTTTATTTTATAAGTAATAGCTTCTGAGCTGACTGCACTGACCCGGATTGCTCCATACTGATCAGATATACTCCACTGGGAATATCCCTTGCTCCATTTTCTGCAGACCAGCTAATGATCTGAGGCTCTGCTTCCATCCAGCCGGTGAAGATATTTTCTATCAGTTGTCCACGCAGGTTATATAATGATATTCTGGTGGCTCCTGCAATTTGCGGATACAATTGAATGCTCAAGCTTGAGCGGCTGTTTGAAAGCAGAAATGGATTGGGATAGCAGCGAATATTACTGTTCACTTCTGGCAGTGTGTCTTCATCTTCTGCTGTTACTATTTGAGTGATGATAAAATCAAGCGAATTGTTCTCCGTTATTGATAATTCTATATTTTCGCTTTCATAAAAAGTCTTGCTTGCGAGTACAGAATAATTACCCGTCTCGATAGATACGGCACTATAATCCCCTTCAGAATTACTGATACCATAGCTGACTGGGAAATCCTGCTCATTAAAAAATACTATTGAGACACCAGCAACGGGATCACGTCCATTACTGGTTATATTTCCTTCCACAACGATAACACCGTTCTGGGTCATATTCTCTATCGCAAAATCTATTCCAGTAACGTTACCTTCTATATAAACTAATTCGGCATTTTCCCAGTCATATCCTTCTGGATAATATACAGGTGGCGTAGCTGATGTCATCATTACCACATAATATTCGCCTGCCGGGATTTCATCTATATAATAATATCCACTGGATTCTGATTCTGTGATTTCACTCCAGTCATCATCTTCATCACTGGCGATCACTATCACCAGACAGGGAAATCCTGGTTCTTCACCATTAGCACTGATATAACCTGAAATACTGTTATCTTGAGGGTCTTCCGTGGATGTTAGTATAAAGTCAATATCTTCCATATCCTGATTAATATGAAGCGGAGTGGCATCATCAAAGCTGTCTACACCTTCCCAGTATTGATCAAAGTAGCCGTCTTTTGTGCTGTAAAGCCAATACATTCCAGCAGTGGTAACGGCATCGTAGTGGCCATATTCATCAGTGATAACCTGGAAAAATTCACCTTCACCCCAGCAATTTATAGCGTAGCCTGATACCAGAGCTCCTTCAACCGGAAAATAATTGCCGCCTGAACTTTCCTGAACAGTTCCACTTATACTGTATTCAGGCAGCGGAACCAGTTGAAGAACAAGATCATCAAGAACCATTTCCGGTTCAATAATAATTATATCTGCTGTTTGAAAACTATGACCACCTTCCCAGAAATAATGCTGATAACCAGGATAATGTTGAAGGTATAATATGTACTCTCCAGGATTTACTTCGGGGAAAGAAAATTCTCCTTCTTCATCTGTCTGGGTTAAATATGTATTCCAGTAATTATTGAAAACTCCATATAAATATACTGTAAGTCCTGCTACTGGTGAGCTGTCACCATCGATAACTATACCTGAAATCTCTCCAGTGGCTCCATCTTCATGAAATTCTAAAAGGAAATCTATCCCAGTAAGCTCATCATTTAAATTATTAAGGTATAATACTTCTGCTGACCCGGGATCTGGTACTCCTGGATAAAATTCCGGTAAATAATGTGGTGACTGAGGCATTATCTGAACCAAATATGCTCCCGGATATACATCCATGAAACTGTATCCTTCTCCAGAATTCACTGTGATTATCTGTACTACCATATTGGGATTGGGATGACTTAAAAATATATCACAAGATACCGGTTCTTCTCCAGTAACAGCTACATTACCGGATATACTCCCGGCATTAAGCATAATTCCCAGCATCACAAATAACAATAAAACTAACTTTTCCTTTTTCATAACATCACCACCTGTTCACAGTTTTTCTAATGTATACTAATGCAATAAGCGTGCCAATCTTTTAATTATATGTCAAGCTCCTTATATTTAATTAGTTATCCCTATAATACCCTAAATTTCTAAATGAATCATATTTGTTTCATAAATAACTCATTATTAACAATGGATAGTTCCTTGCAGATCTTAATTACCTTTATATCAACAATTTATATACTCTGTTTCTTTTCTGTTGCAATGTTACTTTCACGTTACGTAAATGTGCTCAAGATGACGATTCTGCCAATTGAACCTGACCCCTGCGGTAAAAAGTCTTCTAAATTACATTCTTTTGTGTATTAGTATGTTCAGTGGTTTACTCTTCTTTTTCCTGCGGCAGATTAAAATCGGAAATCTTCCAAGCCCACAACCGTCCCATCAGCAAATTTCTCCGGCTGCCATGAACGTACAGTTATCCGTGGTTTCTCTGGTTCACTGAGATTGAACATCAAAAACAAATAACCATTATCAGCGTAATTGTTGGAATAGTAATATTGCTCTATCTGGATTCCATAAAGTCGCTCTTCACCACTGCTCATACATCTCAAACTTGTATCAGCAAAATGCAGATTGATAAATTCCTTATCAGCAAACTGTTCTTTGAGTCTGCTCATATATTGATCCTTTTCCAGCCTGATATATTTTACTTTGTCATCTCCAAGCTGTTCTATAAGACCTTCCACATTATATTCAGGATCTTTCTCAACTACAGTTCCCACGATTATCAGAGCATCTTCAGTAAATACATTTTCCAGAAATTCCAGCTCTTGCAAGCAGTAAGCGGTTTTATATAATTCCATAAAGTTAACCACTTCTGCCTGATCTGCTGTCGTAATTCCTTCATGATCACAAATTTCACTAATTGATCTGTCACTGAGAGCAAAGGTAACTTTTTCCACTTTTCCTGCCTGGTTAAACAGAAAATTTACCTTTTCACTAAATGTCTCCTTGTTACCCGCATAACAAAATGTCATCGGCAAACCTCTCACTACATAATATTTATTCACCTGCACCAGATCAAGCTTGAAAGTCTGTCCTAAAATCTCTCCTTTGCCATAATCTATCAGTTTATTGAAATCTCTATAACCAGATAAAGTGAAATACTGCCTGGCTCCTCCAAAATTCTTCTCCTTCACCTTCTCAGCTATTCCCATAACCGACTCAGTAAGAGATCCTTTCAGCTCAGCATTAAAACCAGCAGTTTCTTTCAGTTCTATCTTAAATTCATCCACCATCACAGGCTTGCTTTCACCCAATTCCAGTTCCTTCACTGCTGCCGGCAACCGTTTATAGTTCATTCCGTCTATTGCTTTGATCACATCCTCATCATAAGCATGACCCCGGTAACTGTAATCTATATACAAAGTAACCTTTTGGCTGGTTTCAGCAATTGTGTTGGAAAGCCGCACAGACCCTCTACCGTTGCTCCACATCCCCGGCTCATTCTCGCCATAACCGTCATTATAAGATACCAGCAATCCACACACCGGTTCTCCCTCAAATTCTGCTTTCACGATCAAATCTACAAAATTATTACCTTCTACAAACTGCTTTTCTTCTAAATGAAATCCTATCCCAGCCAGCAGGTAATTCAGCTTATTCTCCAAACCGGTATAACTGCTCTTCTCCTCCCCCTCAAACCAGTAAGTTATTTTCTTATACTCAGGGATAGTGGGCAATAAGGCATAAGCCCAATAATAATTACGCAACGCTTCTGATATTCTCTTATCTGCTTCTGCCTGCTCTCCTGCCATGATCAATGAATTCACCCGCGACTCCCGCTCACGAAATACGTTATCCACCTCACTTCGCTTTATATAACGCAAAACAAAGACCTCTGGTGCATAACTCTCTTCATCAACAAGTCGCTCCGTATGATAAAGCCTGGCACTCGAATAAGTTTTCACTTCCAGCTTACAAGCTTCATTGACAACTCCGTTGATCTCTACCACGCTATTGATGAAACTGCTCTCAACATTTAACGTTATCTGGCTCAAAAGCTCCTTCATTGCTACCCTGTCAGCAGTTTCCTTGTCTGCTGCCCTGCCATCACCCCATAAATAACTGTCATCACTCTTCACCTGATCAAATGTTACTGCTTGAATAAGACTGAATACTATTAGTAAAATAAACAAAAATATTCTCTTCATCACACTCTCCCCATCATATTTCTTTATCTGATTCATGGTTTACTGGATTAAAAAAAATAACAAGATTCTTCTCTTTCTTAATCCTGAAAATATCCCAAATCTGGTTAATCCTGATTCAGACAATTTCCCGCATCCTGATCCTATTTTGAACTGCAGGCTAAGCGGAAGCCAAGGATGAAGAGGCTGTAGCCAGGACTGCTACCGCGAAAAGCAGTCCGGCAGCTACTGGCATCGGAGCTCCAGCTACCACCCCGATAGACACGGCGAGAGCCCAAATTTTGCCCTCGTGGATTACTCGTCGAACTACTACTGTAATCTCCATACCAGTCCCAGCACCATTCATATACATTTCCACTCATGTCAAATATACCTAATTCATTAGCCTGTTTTTCACCAACACTATGGGTTTTATTTCCTGAATTATCAGAATACCAAGCTACTTGTTTGAGGTCATTACTGCCAGAATACTTATATCCGTTGCTTTTATTACCACCCTTCGCTACATACTCCCATTCAGCCTCTGTTGGCAACCGGTAGCCATTAGCATTGAAATCACACTTAATATTATTAGTCCCAGAACCAGTATAACAACGATCAAGTCCTTCCTGATCACTCCGTTTATTACAATATTTCACAGCATCATACCAGCCAACCTGCTCCACAGGAGCATCTTCCCCTGTTTGTTTAAATTTGGCAGGATTCGTGCCCATCACAGCTTTATATTCACTCTGAGTCACTTCATATTTACCAATATAAAAATCACTCACAGTCACGCTATGCCCTGGCTTTTCATCACCACTTGCACTCCCCATTTGGAAAGTACCACCTTCCACAAAGACCATATCCCCATTACTGATCATAACTGCGGGTTTACTGCTTCCTGCTACAAGTTCCACCTTTAGAGATGACAACTCCTTTTCTTTAATTTTAATTTCACTGGTCTCAGTTTCAAAACCACTTAGTATAGTAGTAAGTTCATAATCACCTACTGGCAGAGCTTCCAGATATTGCGACCCGGTCCAGGATTTGATTTCTTTCCCGTTTCTTTTTAAGACGCTTTCTGCTTCCATAGGGCTAACTGTTAACTGCAGACTGCCCTCTTTTTGTTTCAAGGCAAAACTTTCTCTTTTATCTTTGCCTTTTTCAACTGTTACTGTTCTGCTTTCAGGATACCAGCCTGGGCAGGAAACCTCTATCAAATACTGTCCGGCAGATATTTCTTTGCTGCTACCATTCATTTTCTGATTGTTCAGATAGATGGCTGCATCCGCTGGAGTAATATCAATAGTTAAAATGGAAGTTATCTTCAGCAGATCGTAATTCCAGCTATTATTTCCGCTTTCTTCTACTATTATCTTTTCCTCAATAGTCTCATATTTGTCTAATACCAGTCGCAGCTCATATTCTTGGGGAAAACGAAAGGGCTGGATATTGGTAAAACCTTCTTTTACGCCATCCAGATACAGCTCAGCACCCTGAGGCTCGCTACTGATTGTGAGCATTACGGGACGCTGTTTTTCCAGCTCAATATCCTTAAAAAGCACATTATCCTCATCTACATTGATTGTGCTGATATTAGTTTTATAGCCTGTTTTTCTAACTTCCAGCCTGTGTTCACCTTTCTTCACGGAATAGCTCTCTTCACTTCCCAGCAATTTGCCATCCAGCCATTTCTCACTATCTTCCGGTTCAGCTATAATTGAGATAGTGATAAACTCATTGCCACCATCTCCATCAATTGTCATCTCATAAACCTTGCCAGCTTCTATCTTGCCAACTGATTCTCGCAAATTAACCATCAAAGTAGCATAATCCACTTTCTTTAAATCCACATACCAGGCACCCCGCTGCAATACTACCCAGTATTCACCTTCTTTGGGTATCAATCGATGCCGCAACGGACTATCTATATTCATTTCCTCTATCCCGGTGCGCACGATCAGCATACCGCATAGTTCACCATTGATGTCATACCTGTCACCATCCGGCAGATTTACAAATCCCACATGATTAGTAACTTCTTTAGGAGCGTCTATTATCCGAAACTGATAACCAAATACAAATACAGTAAAAAGCAAAAATACTAATAATAAAGCAATCTTCCTCATCATCCCCCACTTTGTTATATATATTAATTACTATTTCGATATGTTCAAACAATCAGTCAATCAGTTTTTTTACTCATCTAATCCTGAAAATATCTCAAATCCTGATTCAGAAAATCTCCCTCACCAACCAAGTAGCAATAGAGCTAAAGAAATAACTTTATAGTCATATATGACCAATAAAAAAGGGCAAAAAAAAAGACCCACCGGATGGTGGGTCAATTTATGGCATCCCGTAGGGGAATCGAACCCCTGTTGCAGGAATGAAAATCCTGAGTCCTGGGCCACTAGACGAACGGGACACTTTTATTTATGGTGATCCTGCCGCGATTTGAACGCGGGACCCTCTGCTTAAAAGGCAGATACTCTACCGCTGAGTTACAGGACCTTTTTGATCTACCTTTTTGAGACCATTTCACGCTATTTTTACTGCTAAAAATAACAGTAAAATCAGAAATATTTAGAGCATGATTCTATGTCAATAAAAAAATCTAAATCAGGGAATAATTATTTCCTATTACAAGCCATTAGATTATACTTTACAAAAAATCAATTCTTTCAAAGCTTACGTCTTATGAAGAAAAAACAACAAATTATTAGAAAAAGTTTCGCAGTAATTGTGGGGCTCTTAGTTATGACTCAGGCACTATTTGCCATAGATATCAAAGAAGCAGGCAATCAAATTTCCTTGCTTCGCCAGCAGATCAAGGGACTCAATGAAGAAAGCAGGCAGGAATGGCTATCAGCCAGAGAATCAGATATACTTGATGAGCAAACACCTTTTGAAAGTGATATTCACTTTATGCAGCGTTATCTGGATAACAGCAGCAAACTGTGGTGGGGTCAATACCAGAAGAAATCTGTGATATACAACCAGATAACAGACTTGTTGGGCTGGAATTTTCAGACAAGGTCCATGGAGCTGGAGCTTGATGTTAATGAATATGATGCTAATAACTGTATCTGGCGGATTTCGATTAAGCACCAGGATTGGCCAGCAGATGGACTGAAGTATGATCTGGCAATTGCTCCGGATAAGGCAGAGAAATTATATAATGATAGAGAAGATGTTAGAATATTTGGAGACGTAGTATTTGATCTCTGGAATAATCCGCACCTTAGTCAGATATTTATTTCCAGTGAAGCTGCCGGTCTTGATACAACTCTTACCCTGGGAGCGTTATCAGAATATGACTTTCCTACACCAGTTACAGCTCTGACCTTTATAAATAATAATAATCAGTTACTGGCAGGTTGCAAAGATAAGTCAATGCATCTTATTGATTTGGCGAGTATCAAGGAAAATAATCCTTTACGAGTTTATAGTGATATAAATGCAATTCGCAAATTACCTTATAAGAATCATGCTGTATTGGCTTTAAATGACGGATATCTGCGTATATTTGATCTTGGCACTCAAAAAGAGGTCTGGCAGAAACGTCACTTTGGGAATCTAGAGGGTTTGGCATTGAGCGCAGACGGACGATTTGCCTGTTGTGCTTCAACGGATAGCAGGATGAGAGTTTATGATCTGGAAACTAAAAAACAGATGTTGGAGCTGGAATATCCATATGGAATTAAAGCTTGTGATATAAGTCCTCAGGGAGATTTTCTTGCCTATGGTACTGAGCATGGTTACAGCGAACTATTTGAATATGCCGTAGTACGAATCTTTGCAATTGGTGAAACAAATCCTGATATACAAATTGCCTCAAATGGTGAAGTGGAAAGTGTTCAGTTCAGTCCTGATGGCAAATTACTGCTCTTTTCTGATTCCGAAGGAACATCAGGAATAATTGATATTGCCTCCAAATCAAAGCTTATTACCTTTGAAAGGGCTCATAAGGCACAATGGCTGCGGGGAGAAGATCTCATCATCGGTATTGGCACGAGCAAAGAATTAAATATTATCGAAGCAAAAACCGGAGATGTGATAAAAACCATCCAACATCATGAAAAAATAACCTGTTACGCACTGGCGGAGGGTGGAAATTATGTAGCGATAGGTTCCAGTCAGGGTGTGTATGTCTATAAATTGTGATAGAAATTGAAAAGTTTGCTTTGTAAGCTGGAATAAATTATAAGAAGGAAGGTAATAGATGTGTAATTTAAGAATATTAACAGCAGGGAGAGCATTATTATTGATATTTCTGCTGGCTTTAGTTTTTAATATATCTGGAGGAGCACTTCCTGAACCTCAAATCCCCTTTCAACCTCAAAGCTATGCTGCTCCCAAAATCGATGATTATATCCTGATAGATGGTAAAATTACTGATAATGAGTGGCTGGATGCTGCCTGGACAGACTATTTTGTGGATATTGAAGGTGATATCAAACCTGAGCCATATTATCAAACCAAGGTAAAGATGTTATGGAATGATTATTATTTTTATATTGCTGCCAAGCTGGTGGAACCACATGTCTGGGGTACACTGAAGAAGCGGGATTCAGTGATTTTTCATGATAATGATTTTGAAGTCTTTATTGATCCTGATGGAGATACTCACAATTATTATGAGCTGGAGATCAATGCCCTGGGAACTGTATGGGATCTGCTGCTTACTCATCCCTACCGCGATGGGGGACAGGTAGCAATAGACAGCTGGGATATTCAGGGTCTGCAATATGCCGTGGATGTGGATGGGACCATCAATGACCCCTTGAGTCGGGATAAAGCGTGGTATGTGGAGCTGGGGATACCCTGGAATGTACTGGAAGAATGTGCCGGTAAAACTCCTCCTGCGCCGGGAGATTTCTGGCGGGTAAATTTTTCACGAGTACAGTGGGAACATGAGATAGTGAATGATCAGTATGTGAAGAAAGCTGATACACCTGAGCATAACTGGGTCTGGAGTCCTCAGGGTGTGATCAATATGCATTATCCGGAAATGTGGGGCTATGTTTATTTCTTTGAGGACCTGCCATCCAGTGATGGTAAGGTGACGGGCTATAATTCAGAAGAGAAAGCGAAATGGATACTGCGGCAATTATATTATAAGATGTATAACTTCTATCAATTGTATGGCTTTTATACTGATGATTTAGAGCAGCTTGGGTTCACTGACGTGAATGGTGGAAATTTTGACATGCCTCCAAAAATAGAAGTCACCTCATCCATGTATGAAGCAACTATTACCCGGGAAGGGTCAAATAAAATATTTCATATTGATAATCTGGGCAAAACCTGGAGCAGCGAAAAATAAATCATAGCAGTTAGAAGTGGTTAAATAATCTGATAAAATTATCTGTTGGATGGGGATTGCCATTTACTGGTTGATAATTATTGATCATAACAGTGAAAACCAGATCATTGTTTCGAGCTGTTTTCATATATCCAGAGATGCAATCTATTCCACTCATACTACCTGTTTTGGCATATAGGTCAAAATCCAAAAGAGCAGTCCGCTTTGCCAGAGTACCATTAATCCCCGGTGAAGTCAGGCAATTACGGAATTCTGGAATGTCATTCATATAGAGCAGTATCTTGTTCATAGCAGCAGGAGTAAAAAGATTATATCTGGAAAGCCCACTGGCATCAGCAACCCGATATTCATTCCAGGAAATATTCACATTTGAAAAGAATACCTCCAGAACCATATATCCGTTATTAAATGAGCCATATCCTGTTTCGTGCCAGCCAATATGACGCAACAAAGCTTCTCCCGCCTGATTATTACTATCCTGCAGGAATTGACGAATAATCGTAGATAAGCGTGGTGAGTAATGCGTAAACAAAGGAATAATCTCTTCGGGTTTTTCATTGGTATTATCAATATCAACCGCGTTTCCACTGATCAAAATGCCAGCCTTTTCTAATGTAGCCTTAAGTAATGAAGCATAAAACAAGGTAGAATTTTCTGCTGTGATCATTTTTGTGTAACTTTTTTTATCTTCACTGTAATTTCCATATACAGAAAGTGTGTTTTCGCCATTTATTCTCCGGGCATGAATATGTTCCGGCAGCGAATCAGCAAAAGTCACGTTATTTTTATAGGTAAAGTAATCAAATGGCAGGTTATCCATGATAGAAATATTATCATCATCATTTTCCGGAGGATTAATAAAGAACTCTACGGTAGTGTTATCAGCCATTAGGGGTCCAAATTCTGCTGCATAAGTGAAGCTGAGATCATCCCAGGCCCAGCCGGTTCCCAGGCGGATTTCTTCAAAAAGATCATCATTACCAATGATGTCACCCCTGATTTCGTTGATGCCATGTGCTTTTAACGAGTCTGCCCAGTTAGAGAAAATAACTTCGGGATCATACCAGTGCCGTCTGTCTAAAGTGGGATCACCAGTTCCTGAAACCACAAGATTCCCAAAGAGGATATTATTATTTGTGAAGCCGTCATAACCGATATAAGTGGGAATTCTATACTCAGGGCCCAGAAATTTCCAGGCAGCAGCAGCAGTCACTAATTTTAAGGTGGAAGCAGGGATAAGCAATTTATCTGCATGGTAACTCATAATAGTTTCACCGTTAGTATCCTGCACCAGAATGGCATACGTAGCCGTGGGGTCGATAAGATTATCCAGATTCAGGTCAGGGGTTTCCAGCTCAGATAACACATACACAGTGCGTTTCCCTGAACAGGATACAAGCAGCAGTACAACCACAAATATTATTACTAATCCGATTAATTTTTTCATATAAGCACAAAGAAAATGACAAATTCAGGAGTCAAGCTAATTCTAATCACCAAATTCTCATTTCCCCTGAGACTGTTTAACCTAAGAAAAAACTCAAAATTCAAAATTTTGAATTCACTCCTTCGCCAGATACTTCTTCAACTCCTCAATTGTCATACCCAGTTGTCCTTTATTGCGCAATGGTAGTTTCTTACCCATTGGGTTTTGAAGAACTGCCGTGCATTTATTCAGTTTGCAGGTTAAAATTTTGATAGAACCTATAGTGGGAATTTTTACCTGCATCAGGATTGATATCATCTTCTGGTTTTTATCAGATATTACTAAATAATACATATCTTTATCAATTATTTTAACACCCCAATCTGAAATTTGGTGAATCAGAGAAAAGTCTTTTTCAATGTCTTTGATTTCTATCTCAGAACAATATCCCGAAAGCTTGTCCATCTGGTTATTATTACTGGCTTCCACCAGAGTCTTTATGAATCTTCTAAGGTTATCATATTGCTTAAAAGACAGCATTTCCGGATTTGCTTTCCAGCCTTGAGAATTTAGATAAGCAGATTTTAGATTGCGATATATAATATGCCGGTGTTTTCGGGCAGTATAATAGCTGATCCCTTCCGCTGCGGCATAGTCCTTTAGATTATCATAGCTGTTAATAACTTCAGAACGGTGAAATTCCTCCTCAGAAAGTAATTTCTTAACCATTTCCGAGGGTAGATTTTCCATCAGTTCTTTTTCCGTAACAGCGCTCAGATCCTGATGAGATGCCGCCTGCTGCTCAAGTTTGCTGATCAGATATTTATCTTTTTTCATATTTCTCCAGGTCGAAAGCACCTGATGATAAACGGTGCTTCTCAGCCACCCCTTGATATATGTTACATTCCCTGAATTTCTAAAAAGAGCCAGTAAAGATTCCTGAGAAACATCCTGCGCCAGTTCAGGATCACTACTCAGCTTCAAAGCGTAGTGATAACAATACATCTGCAGCTCTTTTATGTATTTAGGTTTAAAGGGCAAAAATTGGTTGCTAAAATAGGGCATAACTAATTATTAGTAAACTATTTAAGTATATATTATTATGTAGGAGCATAAATATGAAGCAAAAGCAATGCCCAAATTGTAAGTCCAATAGCACAAAAAAAATGGCAAACGTAATAGGAATCAGAGATATAAATGCAATGAATGTGGACACATTTTTGAAAATAAGAAACGTAAAAGAGACTGCCTGGATAATAAACTATGGAATGATTATGTTCACAATAACCAGACATTGAAAAACCTTAGTAATCAGTATGGAATTTCACCTTGGACAATCCGCAGAAAACTTGATCAAATTGAGTTAAATATTCCTATTTATTTGATCGAAAATTGTGTAATAGCAATGGATACTTGCTACTTTGGAAGAGGGTTTGGAGTGATGGTTTTCCGCAATACAATAACTCATAAAAACCTTCAGTGGCAATATGTAAATCATGAAACAGTTCAAAAATATATTAGTGGTATTGATAACTTAAAAAGTAAAGGATGGAATATCCTGGGAATAGTATGTGATGGCAAAAGAGGCTTATTTAGAGCATTTAACGGCATTCCCGTGCAGATGTGCCAATTTCATCAGGTTGCTATTATAACAAGATACATTACGAGAAATCCTAAACTGGAAGCAGGTAAAGAACTGAAATCAATTGTTCAAAGGCTATGTCATTCAAATCAAGAGGAGTTTCAACGGATGATGATCACCTGGGAAAATAAATGGAGATTATTTTTAAACGAAAGAACACACAATGCAGATACTGGCAAATGGCATTATACCCATAGAAGATTGCGAAGCGCCATTAGAAGTTTAAAAACAAATTTCTCTTGCCTGTTTACATATCAGAAATATCCTGATCTTCATATTCCAAATACAACAAATTCCATGGAAGGTACCTTCTCAAGGTTAAAGACAAAGTTGAGAATCCATTCTGGAATTAAACAATGGAGAAAAATCAGAATGATTGATGAAATTCTAGCAAAATAGCAACCAATTTTTGCCCTTTAAGCCTG
>Ga0208648_1001639_pt1 | contig 17478 bp, 11 predicted proteins | sample AntAceMetag02UKL_FD_184772 | JGI IMG/M metagenome (GOLD analysis project Ga0208648, IMG submission 184772) | Saline lake microbial communities from Ace Lake, Antarctica - Antarctic Ace Lake Metagenome 02UKL (SPAdes) (version 2) | ecosystem: Environmental > Aquatic > Non-marine Saline and...
AAAGTCTTTTCACAATTACCGGATTCAACCCTATTGCCAGTTTAGCTCCACCCAACGCACCCAACAGCAAGCCAATTGCCACAGGGGCAGCAGAGATAAATGATAATTCTCCTGCCTGATTATATAATAATACTCCTGGCAAGCCTACTGGTAATAAAAGCGCTGCCAGAGAAGTTCCAGCAGCTTTTCGCTGCTCAAAATGAAATAATGTACACAACAGTGGCACTATCACCACTCCACCACCTATGCCAAATAATCCGCTCATTACACCGGCAGCCAGACCCAGCAGCAAAAACTGCCAGAATTTGCCAGATATTTCCTCTCCAGTGATCAATTCTGTCATACTGCGTTTTCTTCGCAGATATGGCAACACCAGGAATCTGTAACTCACAAAAATGAGAAAAGCACCATAAAGTCTTTTGAGGACCCCCACTGGTAGATCAAGAGCCAGAAGTGCTCCTAATGCCACACCGCTTGCCAATCCCACCGCGATCAGCAATCCTGCCTTAATATCTATCAGATTCTCTTTCTTATAAGTGATCACAGCAAGTAATCCCACTGGGAGTAATAATGCTGCCAGGGAAGTACCATTTGCTGCTTTTATTCCCAACCCGGCAAAGGTTACCAGAAATGGTACGATCACCACTCCTCCACCAATGCCAAATATCCCGCTCATCACACCGGCTATTAAACCGATTATTCCTAATATTATATATATCATATTTCCATTTCTATAATTATCCTTGTATTGTCAATATTTCAAGTTATATCCACCTCCTGACCGAATGGTAGGGGCAGATCCAGGTGTCTGCCCTCTTTAGATTATATCAAAACAGTAACTTCTGGGCAGACACACGGGTCTGCCCCTACCATAGCCTGGCGCAAAAGCACTGCAATGTTCCCTTAAGATTTTACTTTCCACTTTTTTATACTCTACATTTCCTGTCACTGAGGTAAATATGATATCATTGGTTTTATCAATACTATGCTCGGTGGCAATTGCTAACCTGCTCACCTGGTTCAATCGCAGCAGCAGGAATGATATCTATTACATTTTTGCAGGTAACTATCTGGTGGCATCACTATTTAGCTGGAGCACAAATCATATCCCAGTGCACCAGGCTGGAATCCAGGAATATGGTTTAGGAATAGTAGCGGGACTCTTTTTCCTGATCAATTTCCTGATCTATCAGAAGAATATTATCCGCAATGGACAATCAATTTCTGTTGGAATGATGAGGGTTTCCTTGATCATTCCTACGCTGCTTTCCATTTTTATCTTCAACGAAACTCTGTTTTTTATCAAGTATCTGGCAATTGCCTTGATCATTCTGGCGTTTCTACGTTTGAGCTTCACCGGACATATCAGCAAGCCGGGTTTGGCACTGGTCCTTTTAATGGTTACAGGATTTACAGATTCCTTTATGAAGGTATATGATGAAACGGGACTCGCTGAACCAACATTATACCTTGCCATCTTGTTTACATCCGCACTCTGCTTTACTATATTTTTGATTATTTACAAAAAGAGAAGCTTTAATTTCCACTCAATCGCCCTTGGTTTTATTCTCGGAATCCCTAATCAGTTGACAACAAAACTCTTCATGGACAGCTTGACATCGATTCCTGCATCGATTGCATATCCGCTTCTTGCATCGGGAGTTGTGCTATTAGCGGTAGTGACGGATGCTTTTATCTGGAAACGTAAATTTAGCGCTAAAGCTCTTTTTGCTTATTCAGTATTGTTGATCGGAATTATTTTATTAAACGTGAGAATGGTGAGGGTTTAATGGAAACAGGTTTTACTTACATTGACATTGTTTTAACAGTTATACTGGTTGGTTTTATTGTGATCGCTATTTTTATAGACAGTCGTAATGCCAGACGTAACCGCAATTCTAAACATGAAATTAGAGAAGAAATCCAGAATCGAGTAACTAATTCTTCTCTTAAAAAACACAAGTAAAAAAAATGCCGGACTTTTCAGTCCGGCGATTTACATTTATTTGATCAGCAGCATCTTCCGTTGCTCTACATTTCCTTCGCTTTTAACTTTCGCCAGATAGACTCCAGTAGCCACTGACTTTCCTGACTGATCTTCCCCACTCCAGCACCACATAAAGCTGCCGTTATTATTGCGGTTCATATCTGCTCTTCTCACCAGTTCACCCTTGATGTTATAGATAGATATTTCTGCTTTTATGCTCTGGGAATTATTATATCTGATATATGTTTCAGGATTAAAGGGATTGGGATAATTAACCAGATTTGAGCTTACAGAGATCAGATCATTAGTTTCATCACTGATCATTTCCCCATAAAATCCCAGGCTGATATCCCAGTTGCCATCTACTCCCAGCATATCTTCTGCTTCCATCCATTGTCCAGACACTTTGATCATATTACCCTTTCCAGATACTGCCGGACCTTCATCCATCCAGCCAATATCTCCAGTATCAGATGCTATCTGATAGGCCAGAGTAAGTCCCTGTTCCCAGGTTTCTTCTGTTATCAGGCTCTCGCCTTCCAGCCAGTATATTATATAATCTCCTGCACTGAAATCGGCAAGATCTTCTTCATAGAGAATCTCCATTAATTCTTCATTTTCCGGTGTCCCTTGATATAAAATTAACTGCACTTCTGCATCTGTGCTATCCACTCCACAGGTAAAACCAAGTTCCCGCAAATGACAATTCACATAAGGTGCCAGGTCTTCAGGTTCATATACTCCGGCAATCATAATATTCAAATTGGGAGCAGAACTTACAAACTGCAATGGCTCTGCACACCAGCTTAAGGGATCATTAGATTGATATTCTTCCAGTACAATGTCCAGCAGATTATTTTCTGAATCAATATCTGCTACTCCTTCGTAAAAATAATACCTGTCAAGATAGGCTCTAACATCATAGGTGCCAGAAGGGAATAAGGGGATCTCAAATTCTCCATTCTCATCTGCTGTGACATTATATTCCGTGTCATCTTCGCTGATCAAAGTCACCTGAGTTCCGGCAGGATCTATTCCATCTGCATACACTGTCCCCTCAAGATCAACAAAACTATGAAGATATTCAATTGTCGTACGCAGCGTTATCTGGGCAGCGTCAGTGGCATATCCCAGATTTACACCTGAGCTTACATGAATAAAACCTGCTGCCAGGCAAGGATATTCATCTTCCATACTACTGTGAATTCCCTGATACCACATTCCCAGATATGCCATATATTCACACAAAAATGCTCCCGCATTTCCATTCCAGTCCACCCAGGCATTCAAGGGTGACTGCTCATCTACTGCTGCCTCTATTGCTTCTACTGGAAGCGTGGCATGGCGTACAAAATTCACCGGTACAGTATCATCTGGGGGTGAAGGTGTTGGCTGATAAGGATATTCATAATCGTTCACCCAGCTCGCTAAATTCCGGGCATTATACTCTATCTCCCAGGGTCCTGCACCAGCACCCCAACTGATTATGGCAATAGGATTATAAATATCCACAGTTGCCCAGAAATCTTCCCAGGTTGCCTGATAATCCACTTCAAAATCTCGCGTTACACGATTAAATGCCGGAAAAAATGCATACACATCATAACCGCAATCTTCCCAGTTCTCTCCTATCCAGCCATCTGGATTTAATTCAGGATCATTGCTGAATTGATAGATCATTTCGCTGGTGGGTGACCAGTAACCAGTCAATACGATGTTTCGCCTTGCCTGCAATTGAAGTGAAAATAATATTAATAAAAAAATTAAAAAACCTATTTTCTTCATATATCCCTCCTGACTAAACTTATATATTATTCTTCTTTCTTCTAATTTATTTTCCGCAAAGCCTGAGCAATATTTAAGGAATTATCTCCTATATGCTCAAAATGCTTAAGCAGATCCATATATAATAATTCTCCCTGAACTTCTGCACCAGCCTGCAGGCGCTTCTGGGATGCCTTCTTTAATTCGTCACGACTACTATTGATCTTTTTCTCAAGCTTAAAGGCAAGTTCCAGTACTCGCTGCTCCATATGTCGATTCATCTGCTCCTTATTTAATGCCATAAATTCTATCACCATCTTACTGAAATCAAGAATTTCCACATCAGCATTATGATGCAAAGCTATCTTGCGGTCATAACGTCTCTGCAGGAGGTAAGTAAGCTTCATGCAGCTGTCACCTATATTCTCCAGCTCATTGATGATCCTCAGCATGGCATTCACATTCATCAGCGAGCTTTCGTTTAGATCTTCCTTGGTGCATTCCACCAGATAATAGGTTATCTGTTCCTGCATCTGATCGGTCAATTCTTCCAGATTACTCATCTCTTCTATCAATGTTCCCAGTTTTTTCTGCGGATTCTGATATAGATCAAGAAAAATATTAAACATCTTTTCAGTTACTTCTGTCATCGATTCTATCTCAAGCTTGGCATTCAAAAGATTCAATTGTGCCGTATCCTGCACCCCTGTTGAGATATATTGCAGTTTATAAGGTAATAGCGAACTTTCTTCCTTTTCCGGCAGCCATTTACTCACTATTTTAGCAATTACTCCGATCAAAGGAAGACAGATAAGGGTATTTGTTAAATTGAAAAGTGTGTGGAAAAGAGCCAGCTTCAAGGGCAAATGATGCATATCTGTTCTCTCCCAGAACGGACTAGCCCAATCCACCAGAACCAGGAACTGCTTAAAGAACAGCATTATCCAAAGCACTCCAAACAAGTTGAAGAGAAAATGCGCCCTCGCCGCCCGTTTGGCATTTACCGAAGTTCCCACTGCTGCCAGATTTGCTGTAATGGTAGTTCCAATATTCTCTCCCAGCACTATCGCACAGGCAGTTGGATAATCTATCCACCCCATAAATGCCATGGTCACCGTCACTGCCATCGCTGCTGATGACGATTGAACCACCATCGTAAGTACTGATCCCACTATCACAAAGATCACAAATGACCAGAAACCCAGACCTGTATAATTATTCAGAAATTCCAGAATATGAGGATTATCCTGAATATTAGGTACTGAATCCTTGAGAAAACTTAATCCCAGGAACAGCAATCCAAATCCGACCAGGATCTCGCCATAATCTCTTTTAGTTTTACTGCGACTCAGGAAAAAGGGGAACCCGATCCCGATTATAGGTATTGCAATAGAATCTATCTTAAATTTAAAACCAAAAAATGATACTATCCACGTAGTCACCGTAGTTCCAATATTCGCTCCCATGATCACGCCAATTGCCTGATGCAGACTCAATAAAGCAGCATTGGCAAAACTCACCACCATCACTGTGGTCGCAGATGATGACTGGATCATTGCTGTAATCATAAATCCCGTGAGTACAGCGGTATATCGATTTCGTGCCATATAGTTCAAAATGCTCTGCAATCGGTCACCAGCTGCCTTCTGGATCCCATCTGACATGATTCTCATTCCATAGAGAAACATCCCCAGTGATCCTAATATCTGTAATATTGTACCTATCATTTAATTCCTTCTGTAAAACTCTATTATTCTCGTTAAAGGTAATTTTTCACACCCCCAGATTCCTGTCAAAATTATTATTCCCCACCATCTCCTCAAAGTTCATTCTGTCCATAACGTCCATAATATTCATAATCCAGTAAAATATTAATAAAACTGGACAATTTTACCATATTAAATATAATTTGATCATGAATAATGCAGAAATTATAAGGAGTATGGTCGATAGACTGCCCAGGGGTTATATATTCACTTATAGTGATATACTATATGATGTGAATAAGATGGAATCTGTTGTAAAAACCCTGAATAGACTGGTTTACAGCGGGAAAATACAGAAGATTTCCAAAGGAAGATTTTATAAACCTCAGCGTAGCATATTTGGAGAACTCAAACCAGAAATCAATGAAATTGTAAAAGACCTGCTAAAAAATGGAAGTAACGTTATTGGCTATATCACCGGTTATACTATCTTCAATGAGCTGGGATTAACTGATCAGGTTAGCAGTACAATTCAAATCAGTAGAAATGAAATACGGCAGTCTTTCCAAAGAGACATCTACGCTATAAGTTTTGTTAAACAAAATAATGTAATTACCAGGGATAAAATACCCCTTTTACAGATTCTGGATTCAATCAGGTATATAAAAAAAATACCAGCAACAACAATTCAAAACTCTTGCTCCAGATTTATAAAAATTATTTCTGATTTCCCTTCTGACAGAATTGTAACGATGATGAAGCTATCCCGGAAGTATCCCCCTTCCACCAGAGCATTGCTGGGAGCAATAATTGACGAATCTCCCTGTAAGATAGATACAAATTCCCTGCTGAAGACTCTTAACCCAATCACAACATATAAAATCCCTGAAGCAGTAAATACACTTAAGTTCTCTAATAAATGGAATATAACATGAATCTGCATATCGATCAAAATTTATTTTCACAAGCTCTGCTGGCATGTTCTCAAAAACTTGGCATTCCAGCCATATATATTAAGAAAGACTACTGGGTAACCTACGTCCTGCAGCTTATATCCAGAAGTGAAGTAAATGAATTTACCATTTTAAAAGGTGGCACTTCCTTATCAAAATGTTTTGATCTTATCAAGCGGTTTTCAGAAGATATTGATTTAGTTATCATCAAAAACGCCGGCGATACAAGTAATACTTTAAAAAGAAAACTGAAATTGATCAGCAAAGTTGTTTCCCATAAGTTACCTGAAGAAAATGTAGCTGGTATTACCAATAAAAAGGGTGTAATAAGGAAGACTGTTCATGTATATCCTAAAACCGCTGTGGGTGCATTTGGACAGGTCAAAGATAAAATCATTATTGAAGCAACTTGCTTAGGCAGTTTTGAACCCTATAATACAACATATGTAAACTCGTATATATTCGATATGCTGAAAACTAATGGTCAAATGGACATGGCTGATAAATTTGATCTGATGCCTTTCAAAATAAAAATCTTAGACCCTGAAAGAACAATTTGTGAAAAAATTATGAGCCTGGTTAGATTTTCTTATGAACCTGATCCCGTAAATCGCCTGAAGGAAAAGATCAGACATTTCTATGACCTTTATATGCTGATTAGTAATTCACGATACAGCACTTTTTTGGAAAGTGATGAATTTGAAAAACTTCTTATAATAGTAGCCGAAACTGATATCCAGAGTTTTAAACATAATAATGCCTGGCTGGCAAATCATCCAGTAAAAGCTTTGATTTTCTCTGATACACTTTCTGTGGCAAAGGAATTGAAAGTTACTTATGAAAAAGAATTCAGAAATCTGATCTATGGAGATTTCCCTGACTACCAAGACATCATTGATAATATAATTAAAATAAAAAATAGAATCCAAAAGATCAGATGGCATATAAATCTGGAAACCTGATCTTTTTCCACTTCAAATTTAATTTTTTAATCTAACTTGATCTTTCCTCTCCTACATTTACTCCAAAATCACTTTTTTATATCCCTTATTTTACATATTATATTAACTTTTAGCGGACATTTTTTAGCCATGTAAGTGTATAACAGGTGTAACAACAAAGCACAATATAACAAAAAAATGTCACTATGTGCTTTGTTGTTCTACCTTTAAGATACCAGAGGGATACTTGATTTTGTATTTATATATGATATATATAATTATATAGTTATTTAGGTACTTTAGTATAATATTGTAACAAATTTATAGTTCTAATGCTGAAAAATATTCCTGATCAGGAGTTATGTTTGATTAATATTTTATTATATATTATATTATTATATTCAGTAGGTTATTAGAAGGCAGGTGTTGGAAAAACTGTACAATCTAAGTTATTGGAAATTATACTTATCTGAGACCTTGCGCATGGTGCTTGCACCTCCGCAATGATTGACCGTTATTAGCAAGGTATTTTTATTGCTAAATGGGTTATTTGTTAAGACTTATAAGTTGCTATTCCTTGATCAACCATTGCGAAGGTTTTCAACCATACGCAAGGTCTTGGCTGGGAGGGATATTTCTTGACCGATATTTGCAGAAAATATTGAAGGGAAGGGTTTTAATATGATAAAAAGGAGTTACTTTGTCCTCAACAATATTTACTCATTGTGATTTTGATGGAGCTGCTTCGGCAGCAATCGTTAGTTACTGCCTGAAAACTGATCAATTTCATTTTGCCACACCGGTTAATATCTACAGGCAGGCTGTTTCTGTGCAGGATATCATCTGTGATCTGCCCTATATCAGTGGCTGTCAGCTCTGGTTTGATCATCATGCCACCAATATTCAGGAATTGAAAGATCGCGGCTTGAACCCGGAGAATATTGAGGGTGCAAACCGGATCGCTCCCAGTGCGGCACAGGTGGCTTTTGAATATTTTTCACTCACGCAAGAACTGCCGGACTATTTCAAAGATCTTGTGAAGGCAGCTAACATTGTGGATACAATGGATTATGATTCCATCGAAAGCTGGTTAAGTCCAGATCCCATGAATATTTTAAATGATACTATAAATATTAATAGTGAATCATATCCGGCAATGAGCCATCATCTTGCCTGGCTTACGCGTCAATTGCGTGATGAGCCTTTGGAAGCTGTGACTGCTTCTGACAAAATCCAGAGCAGGTGGAAGCAAAAACTGGTTACACGGGAAAAAGATATTGAATTTATCGAGAAACTGCATAGTTTTATCCCGGACGATGAGGACAAACAGATAGTAGTGATTGATTGCTCAAATCTGTCCTTTTCTCCCAAATTCAATAAGACCTTAGCACTTGTGGTTCAGCCAGAGGCACAGTATATCCTGCTGATAGCCAATGAAGTGTCCTATGGCAGGAAAACCAATAATCTCAAGATCTCAGTAGCTAAGAATTTCCTTACTCCTTCTGATAAGCAGTTAGGCGTATTTATGGAGGAATTAAAACTGGGTGGTGGACATGATAATGCTGCTGGAGGAGTGATCAGAGCTGGTAGTAAAAATGAGCGGATGCGCAAACTGAAGGACTTTCAGCTTGATCTGCTGGATTATATTAATTCTTCAGTTTAGTTATTGGTAAATATCGGATTCGTGTAGGCGGTGAAGCCGTTGGTGGTTATCAGGCTCATGCGGATATAGCCATTTGCAGGCAGGGCAATATTAACGGGGCAGGCTACTGGAAAACGAAATTCAGTGCCAGTATTCAAATCACCGCGATAACAATAGATAGTATCAATTTCACCAAATTCCGGGGTAGTCCGGGCATCATATTCCACGCTGCCATGACGGAGTGGACAGGTTTCTCCCATTTGCCATTTATCTTCCAATTGATGAATATAAAGAGCAAGAAAAGGACCATTGGAGACGATCATCCTGCCGGCAGCAAGAGCCGGGAGCGGATCATTTGAAACGGATTCAAAGACGGTCATCCATCTGCCAAATATCTGTTTATGCGTCTCCCAGAGAGTCACAAAGGGAAAACTGATCTGGCGCATGATATTAAAATTACCATGAGCATCATTTCCGGCAGTGATAAATAACTTTTTGCCCTTTAGCAGGTATTCAGTCCAGGTGAGGATATTCTTTTCAATCTTATTGGGTTCATCGCTGTTGATTAATTGGAGGATATTAATATTGCTTTGCTGATAATCATCAAGAGACCAGTTACCCCGCCTGAGAGTGAGTTTTTGTGCAAGAGGCACTTTTTCGAGAGGATGAGCAGCAATGAAGAGGTTTTCTGAGTTTTTATATTGGGGAATTTCTTTTAAACTGTGTTGATGTTTATTTTTTCCCCACACTTCAGCACTATCACCATGACCATCGATAAATTCCTTCTGGTTCAATGCCAGCAGGTGAACATTTTTGCCTTTGCTGTTGCCTATAGAAACCTCTTCTCCAGCAATTACACGAACTTCCGGGCTATCCTTTTCATTACATTCCTGCAACATATCGTGCCATTTTGGTAAAGCTGGGTCATTTTTGGTGAAATCATCTATCATGTCATCAAGGTCATAGGAATGGTCAGTTACGCAGAACCAGCTTAAGCCCAGAGCTTTAGCCATCGTTATCGTTGAGCTGATATCTGCTCCAAACTCCACCTGGTCGCTGGTATAATTTGAATGATAATGAATATCACCCGCAAACCAGTTTTCCGGCAGAGGTAAGCCATGGGCAGCAAGAAAAGTGCGAAAGGGCTTTTTAGATATGCCGGGGAAGTTATCATTTTTTACTTTTAGTGGTTTATTTCTGCAGGTAAGTTCAAAAATGATATTAATAAACACTTCACTATCGGGTATAAATGAAGATATATTAATAAAGAGCTGTCTGGAAAACCACCTATCTTGTACTTGAATATCAAGCTCAAAAGTTTCCTGCGCTAGGTTGCCCTGGGCGTCAAAAAGCTCAACGATGATCTTATGTAAGTGAACCGGATACTTATCAGCATCTTTGATAATGATCACCAGGGGGAGAGAATCGTTTTTTTCAAGTGCCAGACGATGTGGCAGGTCAGCAATGATTTCCGGTTGACGCCTGTAATACACGGGATAGAGCCAAGGCAGATGATAATGCAGTTCTGCATACCCAAACGCTATTAAAGGTATCAGATTGAACTCAGGAATATTTATCATATGTCAAAAAAAAGACCTTCTCAAGGAAGGTCTTAAATTTATTAATAGAATTATTTATGGCAGCCAGGCGGAATCAAATGTGCTTGTGGAAACCTTGTCATCTCCCAGTGCCCAGGGACCGCGTGGCAGATAATAAAATATTTTTGCACCTTCAATACCAAACTTTTCATTCGTGGTGGCAACCGCTGTGGAATCTGTCAAAGTATAGTCAAAAATGTATTCACCATCAGTTTTTCTCAGGCTTCCATCTTCAATATTGAGCATTGATACATCAAAGGCATAATATCCATTCTCCGGATCATTATAAAACTGCACATCTTTTTGGGCAATAAGTTGTAAATTATAGACAGCTTCATCGATCATCTTGTGATTTTTACTGCTCATTGAAAGCGGCACAATTATTGTGAATGCAATACCCACAATCATGATTATCATTAATAATTCCACCAGTGAAAATTTCTTTTCAACACTGATTTCATTTATCTCAGCCATGTTACCTCCAGGCAAATTTCTTTTTAGAATTTTAAATCCATTTATACCACTCAAAATGTCAATCAATTTCTCAAAATCTGTTTTATCTGAACTAATGAGACGGTTCAATTCTCACCAGTCAAGATTACTGTTTACATTATAAATTGCTCCTTTAATACTCAAAATTCTAATACAAAAATTTATCAACCGCGAAATCCGCTAAAAGTACGCGAAAAAATGTAAGAAAATAAAAAAATGAATAATGCGGTTCAAGATTAAATTTATTATCATCTTATTTCTTGTTCTTCCTTTCGCGCTAATTCGCGGTTTCTTGATGAGCTGTAAGCTTGCGAAAGCTATTAGTGGTTAATAAATCTTACATTTTCTTCTATTATAAATAGTTCGTTTTGTTAGTCTTGTTCGTTGCTTAAAAAATATCTTACATTACATTGTCCGTGTTAATCCGTGCAATCCGTGGCTAATTCTTAAATAATAAATCAGACCAGGGATGGTCTGGATACGCAGCATAAATCTTTGGCTTAGGTGGTTTATTCCTCCCAACATTCCGGAAATTTATCCATTCCACTACGTAAAGGTACGCTCCGCTCTGCGTTACCGCTCCGCCCTTTTCTCCATTACATTGATCAATTTCTTTTTTTTAGCTCAAAAAAGAAATATTTCTATTTTGAACTATGACTCATACGGAAGCCAATAAGGTTGCTGTAACCGGCAGGGCTGCTGCTGATGCGAAAAGCTACCCGACAGCGAAGGGCAATGCCGTACCAGCAACCACCCCGAAGCACACGGTCAGAGCCCGATGACGGTCCACTCGGATTTGTCTGTGATTCAAGGCTAATAACTGCATACCAATCATTACACCACTCCCAGACATTACCGCTCATGTCATAAATCCCTAATTCATTTTCTTTTTTCTCACCCGCACTATGTGTTTTACTTACTGAATTATTGGAATACCAGGCTACCTGTCCAATATCATTACTACCTGAATATTTGTACCCATCGCTTTTATTACCACCACGAGCAGCAAACTCCCATTCAGCTTGAGTAGGCAGCCTGCCACCTGCCCATTCACAATACGATGTTGCATCATTCCAGCTTACATGTATTACCGGATGCGAATAATCACTTCTACTTCTCGCCTTCCCTTTTACATCATCTTTCCAGGTTACTCCATTTTTCTTTACCCAACTTCCATCATAAATGTAGCTATAACCATTCTTCTCTGCATCGGTTTTGTAGTTGGAAGCGTCTATAAACTTTTTAAATTCTGCTACAGTCACCTCATACTTACCTATATAAAAATCACTCACAGTCACAATCACGCTATATATCGACATTCCTTGATAATCATCATTAAAGCCCATACTGAATGTCCCTCCTTCCACAAACACAAGTCCTTCAGGAACTTCGCTTCCCGCTTTCTCTACAACCTGATTATTAATTATCTCACAGTATAAAAAACTCACAATCAATAATAAAATTATAATTGCATAAATTATTCTCATTCTTATCATTACCTCCTTATTTCTGCTCATCGAATTAAATATCAAAAAAAATATGTCAATCAAAATATCAATCAATTTCTCAAAATCTGTTTTATCTGAACTAATGAGACTTTCAATTCTCACCAGCCAAGATTATTGTTTACATTATAAATTGCTCCTTTAACGCTCAAAATTCTAATACAAAAATTTATCAACCGCGAAATCCGCTAAAAGTACGCGAAAAAATGTAAGAAAATAAAAAAATGAGAAATGCAGCTCAATATTAAATGTATTATAATCTTATTTCGCGTTCTTCCTTTCACGCTATTTAGCGGTTAAAGAATCTTTCATTTTCTTCTAATATAAATAGTTCATTTTGTTAGGGTTGTCTTGATGAGCTGTAATATATGAAAGCAATTCGTTGCTTAAAAAAATCTTACATTACATTCTTCCGCTTGCCAAACCGTAATAGTATCGAAGGCTGGTGAATTCAGTGTGTTCAGTAGTTGATGATTCTTACATTACATTATCTGTAAAATTAACCATTGCGAAGGTTTAGCAACCATTCGCAAGGTCTTCTTATCCGTGTTCATCCGTGCAATCCGTGGCTAAGATTCTTCAATAAATCAGACCAGGGATGGTCTGTATACGCATTATATATCTGTAGCTTAGGTGGTTTATTCTCCCGCATCTACGCCCCTCGTAGACCGTGTCGTAGCCTTGGCAGCGTAAGCGAAGGATGGACCTGTGAATACACCGGTGGTCCACATCTGCTTAAATGGGGAATACAATAAAAAAGAGCTCCTTACGAAGCTCTTTATTTTTTTTTGATATACTTAATTATTTCAGAAGTACTGCCTTGCTGAGCTGAGTAATACCATCCGCCTGGAATTTGATGAAATATATTCCTGAAGGCTGCTGAGCGGCATCCCAGGTGATAGAATGTGAGCCGGCAGGTAATTCCTGATCAATTACTGATGCTATTTTTTGACCTTTAAGATTATATACTTCAATGGTAGTATAAGAAGATTCTTTCAGGTTAAAGCTCAAAGTAGTTTCAGGATTGAAAGGATTGGGATATATCTCCTGCAGACAGGTTTGTGATGTAATCTGATCTTCATTTTCTCCCGTATTTTCCAGCATGATATCCATCTCAATATCTTCAACAATTAATATATCTTCCAGATCATAATCCTCATAGCCATTACGGGAAATATGCAGATCATATACTCCGGGATTCACAGTATAATCAGCCAGACCTTGAGCATCTGAATTAGAATTATAAGTATGATAGAAGCCCGTAAGGCTGGTGATGCAATACTGCAAGGGATTACCATCAGGATCAGTGATATAGAAATCAGCTTCAAATGTTGGTGGGTCATCTTTGTCTAAGCCATTTGAGAAAGTAGCTATTGATTCTACACCATTAGTGTGCTGACAACGCACAGCATAATGCCAGGTACCTTCATCCAGATACCACCAGGTAGTGTCTGTATATGTGGTATCCTGCAGGTTTTCTGCTACTACTTCCCACTCGTCTGGATCAGTGATATCTGCATGCACCATTCTGAATAGTTTATATCCTTCCAGTTCTCTATTTAAAGGAGGACCAATATTCAATCCATAAGCTCTTAGCATTAAATTACCGGCATCAGGATAACCACTGATATCATTCCAGACATTGGTTTCAAAGTCAGTAGTGGAAAATTGAGTACCAGGTTGGAATACCCAGGGTTCTCCATCACCATCGTCCATTCCCAGATCTGTCCAGCGGTTGGGTGTGCTGATCCCCACAAAGAAACCATTTGGCGCTGAAACCGGGGTGGGCAGAGTATAGGTTCTCCACTGATTGTTTACATTTGGAATTAATCCTGATTCATATAGTATATTATCAGAATTAGGCATACCATTACTTGTTATCCCAAAGATCTTGATCTTTACAGTTGGATGAGTATGAGCATTGGTAAGAAACCATTTCACCTGATTTACTATAGCATAATATTCGTGTACTGCACCAATCACAGCTCGAGGTGCATTAATACCAATTTCATCATGAACATTTCCGTCATCATAACGGAATTCATAAGTACTGCCACCACCTGGGGTATTCCATGATACCTGGGTGGAGAATTCATCTAATATGGCAGCATTTACATTTCCCGCGGGACTGGTGGTTTCTTCAAGGATAATATCCTCAACTTCCAGATTTACGCTTTCTACTTCAATCAAAACTGTGTAATCGAAAAAATTTTCTGCTTCCACATCCACTGTATATTCCTGATTAGCAAATACTTCTGTGAATTCATAATATCCCGTGGAATCTGTAGTTGTGGAATGATTGCCATTACCTGTAAGCTCAATATCCGCATCAGCAAGACCATTAACAAGATCATCAGAACCATACACATATCCATAAACAGTTACAGGTCCAATTAAAGTAATAGTTCCCAGATCAATATTATCCTGCTCAACATCAATAGTCTGAGTATAAATATTGTGATCAGGGTAGTCAATACTGATCTCATAATCTTCATTAGCATATATCGCATCAATTGTGAAATTACCAAGTGAATCAGTATCTGTGGTGTGATAAGCATAACCTGTAAGGTCAATATCGGCATTTAACAATCCCGTTTCCGGATCAAGATTGCTGACAACATGCCCCGTTAGATTGACAGGTGAAATCAAAGTAAGCGTTCCCAGATCGATATCTTCGTCCTGCACATCAACTACAGCCAGATAGGGATTATGATTAGGGTAGGTAATTTCCAGGTTATATTCTTCCAGAGAATAAACACTGGTTATCAGGAATTGACCATTAGCAGCGGTTTGCACATTATGGGTTTCATAACCATCCAGAGTAACCTGAGCACCTGCTTGTCCTGAATCAGGATAGGCAGTAGTATTCACCCAGCCCGTGATATCTACAGGAGCAATTAAAGTGATCGTTCCCAGATCAATATCATCCTGGACAATATTGACCATTTCTGTATGGACATGATGATTTGTGAAAGAAATGGTGAGTTCATATACTTCATTAGCATATATCCCATCAATCTCAAAATCTCCCAGGGAATCAGTTACAGTATTATGAGTGTCAAATCCGGTAAGCTGCACGGTTGCTCCTTCCACTCCTACTCCGGGTTCAAGATTTGTAACCACATGACCAGTGAGACTTACAGGTGATATCAGGGTAAGAGTACCAAGATCAATATTATCACCTTCGACTATTACATTTGCCTCATAGGGATTATGATTATCATAAGTAATTTCAAGACTGTAATTTTCATTTGCATACAGATCGGGGATTATAAACTGACCATTAGCAGCAGTATTTGTTGTGTGGGTGGCATAACCCTCCAGTGTAACCTGAGCTCCAGCAAGACCTGAATCAGGATCAGCAGTGGTATTCACAAGCCCCGTGATCGTTATCGGTTCAAAAATAGACATAGTTCCGCAATTATAATTTTCTTCCTCAATTTCAATAGAATCATAATAGGGATTATAATTAGGTTTTGTAATGGATAATTCATAAGTATTACTGCTGAAAACCCCCGGAATCAGGAATTGTCCATTTGCAGCAGTTTGACCTTCATAATCAGCAAATCCTTCCAGATTTATCGTAGCTCCCTGCACCGGCTCACCATCAAGCTCTGAAATCACAGTACCGCTAACCATCACTTCCACATATTCCTGCAGATTAAAGTCCACAGTAACTGTTTCTCCTGCGATTACAGTTGCATTTGTCATATCAAAGCCATAACCATCTAATGAAGCAAAAAATGGATGATACCCTTCAGGAACAGCAACAATCGTATAGGAACCGCCAGGGGCAGTAAGGGCACTCATACCTACATCCTCGATCAGAACTTCAGCTCCTGTCAATGGTATGCCACTGGCATTATAAACATGCCCTGAAACCACTCCGACCGGACTGGGATCACCTACGATCTCTACATCATCTAATACTACTCCATGTCCCCAGTGACATTCTGCTTCAAAGGCTACAAAATATGAACTGGTTTCACTCTGCAGATTAATATTTACATGGGTCCAGGCAGTAATATTGGTATCATAAGTCGCTATCAGTGACCAGTCATCATCCGGTTCAGTTTTATAATATATTTTCAGAATGTCCTGTGAGGTTTGCCAGGCTACATGGGCGTACCAGAAACTTAATGTAGCACTATTTGAGCCACCAATATTCAGCATAGGTGTTACCAGTTTTGTTATGCAGCTTTCACCATAAATATAAGCATTACGAGCTCCCGAATGTGGTGCTGCTGGATTACCGTTATGTCCACCGGCATAAGGCATCCAGGAAATATTACTGTTTTCATATTCCTGTGTCCAGCCAGTTGGCATTGTGGGGCTGTCAAAACTTTCGTCAATCACGGTTTCTGCCATCAGAAATACCCAGCATATCAGCAACACTGCTAATAAAATCTTCTTCATTTATGTCCTCCGTTAAAAACTCTCTTTATAGTAAACCTTTTATTTGTCCTGTTTTCTGTCAAATACTTTGGAAATCAAGTATCCTTCCAAAAATTAAAAATATGGTTCTCTGCAAAAATTAGTGGATAGACAATAAAACAAAGGTCATCTGAATAGCTCCAAATGAGCAAAAGGAGTTTCAGTTACAAATTGTGGGATAGGGGTTCAGAAGAATATCAAGTTTTTGGTAAGGGTGATGATAAAATTGTTAAATTGCCAAAAATTCTTTTATTAAGCATAAACGTTACAGTAATTTTTTAAAAAAATAATGATAATTAATATGGGAATATTGCATATTGATACACTTGTAACCCACAGGGAACCCACAGGGAACCCACAGGGAGGGTACAGGGAAGTTAATTGGGACATGGGAAGCTGCTAAATAATTACCTTTAATATATTTATGATAAAAAGCATATATAATGGGGCAAAATG
>Ga0208648_1001640_pt1 | contig 17465 bp, 16 predicted proteins | sample AntAceMetag02UKL_FD_184772 | JGI IMG/M metagenome (GOLD analysis project Ga0208648, IMG submission 184772) | Saline lake microbial communities from Ace Lake, Antarctica - Antarctic Ace Lake Metagenome 02UKL (SPAdes) (version 2) | ecosystem: Environmental > Aquatic > Non-marine Saline and...
ATTCTGGGCATTGTGAAGGTCGTCTGAATCGGATTTAAAATTAATGGGTATCAACTTTGAAATTTATTAGAACAAGGGTGCCATTATATCAAATATCGGAGACGAGACTTCTTGGACAGCCTCCTAGGCTTCCTAAAATCACGTAGGATGGAAAAGCGTAGCGCATTCCGTCATAGAGCCACCACCCATTTTCAAGCCATCATATATTATCATTTCGGGCAAAGTCACCGTTAATCATAACATCGTGCTATACCCTGTCGGATTACGCTACGCTTATCCAACCTACGTATCCGTCTTACGCGTTGAGCTGGCTGAGGGGCGAGGCTTGTGCGTGCTCGCGACTGCCGGTGAGTGGCAAAACAGTCACTTGTGTCGAATGGGCACAGATTTTTATGGTAAATCGACACAAACTTGGCATGACGATGCGTAAAAATGTATGTACCACGAAGAAATACTATGTGATACTTGGACTGAGGCGGTTGAATTTCCTATCAACCTGTCCTACTAAGCAAATAATTCGAGCACGAGTCACCATCTATCGCAAAAAACGAAACTGGGGAATCAATTGCAAGATCTATGGCAGCAAAGCAAAAATTTCAGTCGCGCAATAAGACAACATTTTCATCAATATCCTGAGCTCAGTTGGCAAGAGCACGCTACCGCTGAAAAAATTCGTCAGGCTCTCAATGCGTTAAATATCCCTTGGCAGGCAGTGGCCGACACCGGCACTATTGCAACGTTAAACGCTAATGCTAGCGGGCCGCATTTGGCGTTTCGTGCGGATATTGATGCCTTACCCATTCACGAAAAAAGCGAACTGGCTTGTTGTTCGCAACACGCAGGCGTGATGCATGCCTGCGGGCATGATGGGCATACTGCGGCGTTGTTGGGGTTTGCGCAATGGGCAAAAGCTCAAGAGCAGCAATTACAAGGCCCGGTCAATTTGGTGTTTCAACCTGCCGAAGAAGGTGGGCATGGCGCTAAAAAAATCGTGGAATCTGGATTGCTTGATTCAGTGGATGCCATTTACGGCTGGCATAATTGGCCCAGTGCGCCGCTGGGCGAATTGTTTTGTCCCGATCAATTAGTCATGAGTGGTAATGGCACATTTGAAATTGAAGTGATCGGCCAAGGGGGGCACGCAAGCCAACCCGAACTATGTAAAGACCCCGTGCTTGCGGCCAGCGCGATTCATTTAAACCTGCAACAAATCGCGACTCGATTGCATGCTGCAAGCTCGCCAATTGTAGTGACTGTCACCAGTTTTGAAGCACCCAGCTCTGTTACTGTCATTCCAGATAAGGCCAAATTACAAGGTAGTATTCGGGTGCCTAATGAAGAAATTAAAGCGCTTGTTAATCAGCAAATTATTCAAATCAGTGAACAAACCGCACAGCTGTATGGTGTGCAGGTAGCGGTCACGATCCATCCTCGTTACCAGGCGACGATTAACCACCCAAACCAAGCTCAACAGATGCGACAGGCATGGCAGACGTTATATGGCGCAAGCAGCGTTAATGAGCGCTCACCCGCGGCTATGGCGTCGGAAGACTTCAGTTATTATCTTAATCATTTGCCCGGAGCCTTTGCCTTAATTGGCACCGGTGATTCTGGGCAATTCTCAAAGCCACTTCACAATGCGCAATATCAGTTTAACGATGCGATCTTGCCCAAAGTGATTCGGCTCTTTTCTTACTTGGCGGGACTGAACACTCCCTAGCCATTCTTACCCCCTAATTAAGGAGTTCTCTATGACAATTTTTGATCGACGCGAGTCTAATCTCAGAGCTTATTGTCGTGTCTACAATACGGTTTTTGACAAAGCAGTGAATGCCAAACAGTATGACGAGGCGGGCAAAGAGTACATTGACTTTTTTGCTGGCGCTGGCGTGCTGAATTTTGGCCACAATAATGAACACATGACCCAGGCGGTGATCAAATATATTCAATCAAATGGCGTGACTCACAGTCTGGATATGAGTACGACCATTAAACGCAAATTTATGGAACAATTTGAGAGCACGATTTTAAAGCCTAGAGACATGCCGCATTTAATGCAATTTGTTGGCCCAACTGGGACCAATGCGGTGGAGGCAGCCATCAAACTGGCGCGCAGAGTCACTGGCCGCATGAATATCGCAGCGTTTCATCATGGTTTTCATGGCATGACTTTAGGTTCGCTTGCGGCCACGGCCAACAGTTATTTCAGAAACGCGGCCGGTGTGCCACTGACGCATGTTAGTCATAGTGCATTTGGCTGTGAGATAACCTGTCCGGGCTGTAAGTTAAATTGCGGTGAAGACTCAATTGCGACATTACGTGCACAATATATGGATACGTCATCAGGCGTGGATAAACCAGCAGCCTTTTTAGTGGAAGTGATTCAAGCAGAAGGTGGGGTCAACGTTGCAGACAAAGCATGGTTAAAAGCGCTTTCAGAGTTAGCAAAAGAAATTGGTGCATTGTTGATTTTAGATGATATTCAAGCAGCCATGGGGCGCACGGGTTCATTCTTTAGTTTTGATGATTACGATGTCGATCCAGACATTGTTTGCTTGGCCAAAGGCTTAGGTGGCTGGGGTACGCCAATTGCGATGAACTTAGTAAAACCTGAGCACGATGCGTATTGGAATCCGGGCGAACATACCGGTACGTTCCGTGGGCAAAGCTTGTCTTTTGTCGCAGGTATTGAAGCATTAAGATATTTTGAAACCGACGAACTTATGCAAGCGGTGAAAACAAAATCTGCATTTATGTTCAAACAGCTTGAGGCATTAACAGGTGTCGGTTCAATTCAACTTCGCGGTAAAGGCATGATGATCGGTATTGATATTGGCGATGGCGAGATCGTTAAACGCATCGTTGCTAAATGTTTTGACGAAGGTTTATTAGTTGCAGCCTGCGGTACTGGCGGCAAAGTCATCAAGTTAATTCCACCCTTAACGATTGAACAAGACGTGCTGGAAAAAGGCATGAAATTGTTAATTGTCAATATTCTGCAGGAGGTCCAGTAATGAGAAAACGCGATGATATGACTTTTGCATTCGAAGAATACGAACGACGAATTAATGAGTTACGTAAGCGAATTGCCGAGCGCTGTTTAGATGCAGTGCTAATTACTGACCCTGAAAATATTATGTACCTGACCGACTACCAAACCACCGGTTATTCATTTTTTCAGGCGCTTGTTGTGCCTTTAGACCAAGAGCCATTTATGATGACCCGTGCGATGGAAGACAGTAATGTTGTGCAGCGTACGTGGGTAGAAATCAGTCGACCGTACCCAGATACCGGAGATGCGATTCAAAGCTTGGTTGAAGCGTTGCGTGAGTTTGGCTTATCAAACAAACGTATTGGTTATGAACGTAACAGTTATTTTTTCCCTGCATATCAGCAAGACTTTATCCACACCACGTTAACCGAAGGTAAATTGCTCGATTGCTTTGGCATAGTCGAAGAAAGTCGCATTAGTAAATCCGATGCTGAAATAGAAGTGATGAAGCGCGCTTCAGTTGCCACCCAAGCCGGTATGAAGGCGGGGTTGGCTGCTTGTGTAGCCGGTGCAACAGAAAACGAAATAGGCGGAGCGATCAGTCAAGCGATGTTTGCCAGTGGAGGTGAAATTCCAGCGGTCATGCCTTATGTCACAAGCGGCCCACGGACCATGATTGGTCACGCTTCATTTGAAGGCAGAACCGTTAAACCCGGCGAACATGTATTTTTGGAAGTCGGTGGCTGTTATCGACGCTACCACACGGCGATGATGCGTACAGCCATTATGGGGGATATGAGTGATTCGATGTATAAAGCGCAAGAAACCATGAAGTTGGCGCTTGAAAGTATACATCGTGAAGTCCAGCCAGGCATGACCGTCTCAGATGTCGATAACCTTGTGCGCAACATTATTTCCCATAACGATGTAGGCGCCAGACTGATTACTCGCTCGGGCTATTCAATCGGTATTGCGTTCCCTCCAAGCTGGGATGAAGGATATATCTGCAGTTTAAAACAAGGAGACTCCACCGTACTGCGCAAAGGCATGACTTTTCATATTATTCCATGGATGTGGGGAATCGACGGCGACAAAACCTGTGGCATCTCAGATACTATTTATATCACCGATGATGGCGTGAAATCTTTTTTCGATTTGGATCTGGATTTTACCGTCAAGCCAGAAGAAGGAAAAAAAGCAGCGTCCAAAGTCAGTAAACTCGAGGTTCCTTCGGACGCTAAAAGCAAAAAACCAACACAGGAAGAATCAAATGCTTGATGTCATTAACCCGGCAACGGGTAAAAAAATTGCAAGTTACACTGAGATGGATGTTGCACAAGTCGATACGCTGATTGAACGTTGTCAGCAAGCGCAAATCCCATGGGCTGCAAAAACTTATGCACAGCGGGCACAAGTGCTAAATAACGTGGCGGCGACGCTGCGTAAAAATAAACAAAATCTCGGACAGTTGATGACCGATGAAATGGGAAAACCAGTAAAAGAAGCCGGTCCAGAAGTTGAAAAAGCTGCTTGGGCGGCAGAGCATTATGCCCAATTTGCAGAAAGTTATTTAGCTGATGATGTTTTAGAGTCGGATGCGAGTAAAAGTTATGTCAGCTATCAACCATTAGGAACGCTGCTTGGCATTTTCCCCTGGAATGCACCGCTGTGGATTGCCTTTCGCTATTTAGCGCCGGCATTAATGGCCGGTAACACCTGCGTACTCAAGCACGACCCTCATGTGCCAGGCTGTGCTGAAGGCATCATGCAAGCGTTTAAAGACGCAGGTGCCCCTGATGATATTGTGGTTAATTTAGCCATTAAAACGGGCGAAGTTGCACATGCGATTGAGCACCCAGCTATTCAAGCGATCTCATTTACCGGCTCATCAAAAGCCGGCGCCATTGTGGCGTCTCTGGGTGCGGCACAGGTCAAACCTTCGGTGCTTGAACTGGGTGGCTCAGATCCTTTTGTCGTATTAGAAGACGCCAACTTAGACAAGGCAGCAGATGTGGCAGTGCTCTCACGTATGATCAATGCGGGGCAATCGTGTATTGCGGCAAAAAGAATCATCGTGCAACGTCGGGTCTATCGCGACTTTATTGAAAAACTGAAATCTCGCCTAAGCACACTTAGTGTGGGGGACCCAAACGATGCTAAAACGGATGTCGGTCCACTGGCACGCGCAGACCTGCGTGAGAACCTGCATCGCCAAGTTGAACTGACCATTGCAGCCGGTGCCAAGTGTGAATTGGGAGGAAAGCTTCCACAAGGCCCCGGGTTTTACTATCCAGTGACATTGTTAACTGATGTACCAAAAGGCAGTTGCGCCATGCAAGAAGAAACCTTCGGGCCGCTGATGATCGTAAGTGTGGTGGATACAATCGAAGAAGCCATTGAGCTGGCCAACGATACTCAATACGGCTTAGGCGCAGGTGTGTGGAGCGAAAACCCAGCAACAGCACTTTCTATTGCTAATCAAATTCAGGCTGGGCAGGTGGCCATTAACGGCATAGTCAAAACAGACCCTCGTTTACCCAGTGGTGGCATCAAACGCTCAGGCATTGGTCGCGAATTAGGTCCTCAAGGCATCCATGAATTTGTTAATGCCAAACAGATATGGATCGCCTAGCGGCATCAATATTATTTAACAAGATAGAGGTATTCGAAAGTGGGTGTCTCTGTCTTGCTGCTTCCTGTCGACATTCAAATCATAAAATAACTATCCCTTTAATCGTTTTAAAGCGTCTAAATAAAGAGTAAATAAAAAAGAAATAAAGGGGGCGGAGTAACTGATTCAAATACATCAAGAACTCTAACATTAATTACCGCTATGACAATATTGCGGCAATTAAAGAATATCAAAAGCAATGTGTAATCTAGGGTGCAGCTTTAAAAAGTATATTAATTCGCAATTCGGGACCTGACCCTAGGCTTCCTCTAGGCTTCCTACTTCCTAGGCTTCCTAAAATCACGTAGGATGGAAAAGCGTAGCGCATTCCGTCATAGAGCCACCACCCATTTTCAAGCCATCATGTATTATCATTTCGGGCAAAGACACCGTTAATCATAACATCGTGCCATACCCTGTCGGATTACGCTACGCTTATCCAACCTACGTATCCGTCTTACGCGTTGATTTGCATGAAATGATGCCAGAGTATGACATGCAAAAATAATAGAAAGACATCAGTATTCTAGTCTATTTTTTCCTTTGCTTGACGAGGGAGGGGGGATAATCATGTCAAATTTATTTGTTGATTTTCAAATAAAACTTGAAAATTCCAGAGGGATGTTCAGATACACATTAAATGTGGTCTTTCCTGTATCATTTAATGTGTGCCTGGTAGAGTAAACCGTGAAAGTCTTCCTGGCACAGCATTAAGCGATTCAGAGACTGATTTAACAGCCATGCGTAAGCTATTTATACATACTAAATCAATATGCTATAAACTTTAACTTTAAGATTGATTAGCAATTAATATCATAGCAATAACTACCCGGATATGCCCTTGCCAGAAAATTACTTTACTTCGTTTAAAGAATCTATTGATTCCTATGCCTTGCCTGAACGCTTTACTTTCCCCTTCTATTACCAGCCGCACCCTCTGTGTTTATTGGCGGCAAAAGAATTACAGGAGCATCTTGATACGCAAACAGAATGGCAACATAATTTTGGTATTACAGGCAATAGAGAAACGGCCATAGGCAAGATGTTTGGTGTTTTATTGGTACAAAATAAGGCCAATGAAACTGGCTATTTAGCCGCGTTTTCAGGAAAACTAGCCGGCACAAATCATTTGCCCAATTTTGTTCCTCCTGTCTTTGACATGCTGGCTGAAGATAACTTCTTTACAGCGGGACAATTAGAGATTAATCAAATTAATAAGCATATTCAATATCTAGAAAATAATCCGCAAATTCTAGAACTTGAATCTATTGTACAAGCGGAAACGGCAGCGTCTGTTTCAGCTTGTGCAGCACATAGAGAGCGTATCGTTGCAAGCCGTAAAATCAGAAAATCTCAACGTGCAAGGGCTGAAATAACGCTAAACGCGGATGCGCTGATACTATTCAAGGAGCAATTGGCTAAAGACAGTATTAAACAAAAACTTCAGCTAAGAGATCTAAACCTTGACTGGCGTGAGCGCATTCAAAAAGCGGAAGAAAATCTTAAGCAGCTGACTGCGGAAATCGCTGCTTTAAAAAAACGCCGTAAAGATCTATCCGCGACCTTGCAGAATAAACTTTTTGATCAGTACAAATTTCTAAATATAAAAGCCATTTCCAAAAGCCTGCGGGATATTTTCACAGACACTACACAGATCATTCCACCTGCTGGAGCAGGAGAATGTGCAGCACCAAAATTATTACACTATGCGTTTAAAAACCAGATGAAACCCTTGGCAATGGCCGAGTTCTGGTGGGGTGCATCACCTAAATCAGAGATTCGCAAACATCAGAATTTCTATCCGGCCTGTCAAGGAAAATGTCAGCCTATTTTAGTGCATATGCTTGAAGGGATTGATACGGATAAAAATCCCTTATTGATCAATCCTGCGATGGGCAAAACCATCGACATTGTTTATCAGGACGATGTCATGCTGGTGATCAATAAACCCGCAGAGTTTTTATCTGTCCCCGGGAAGAATATACAAGACTCGGTTTATCTGCGCATGAAGCAAAGCTACCCCCGCGCTACCGGACCATTAATCGTACATAGGCTGGATATGTCTACCTCTGGCTTAATGTTGATCGCTTTATCCAAGGAAGTGCATAAAAGCCTGCAAAGACAATTTATTAAACGCACGGTAAAAAAACGCTATGTTGCCTTATTAGACGGCTTGCTCACAGAAGATAAAGGCATTATAGACTTACCGCTACGTGTAGACTTGGATGATCGGCCTCGACAGCTAGTTTGCTACGAGCATGGCAGGGCTGCACAGACCCAATGGCAAGTGACAGAGCGCAAGAATAATCAGACCAAAGTTTATTTCTACCCTATCACTGGGCGCACACACCAGTTACGCGTCCATTCGGCTCATTTAAAAGGCTTAAATACGGCTATTATTGGTGATGACTTATACGGCAACAAAGCCGATCGCTTATATCTACACGCGGAATATTTAGAATTTCACCACCCGGTTACTCATAAATTAATGCATTTCCAGCTGGAGGCTGAGTTTTAAGCTATAAATGTATTCTTTTTAAATTTCACCCTAATAATGACTCAATTCCATCGCTTTTAACAGCTTGCAATCCTCCGGGGTTAAAACTGCCTAAAACTTTATTATGTTTAATAACGCTAAAAACGCTTGCAAATGTTGGTTTAATTCACCCAGGAATAGAATTGTATCACTGATTTAAAACCATCTTATTACACAGCCTGTTTGCAATTACCTGCTTTGAGCATAAGCGATCTTATAAATTATAAGTTAAAATATGCTACAATTTTCGGATTAAAAAACAAGGCCATTATAGACTTTAATTTGCTTAATAAAGTTTCATTGTAATAGTGCTAAAAAATTATCCAGGGATTTAAATAATGATTTTTGTAACAGGTGGAGCAGGATTTATTGGCGCAAACTTCGTGCTAGATTGGCTGGCCGAAAATGATGAGCCGGTAGTAAATATCGACAAACTAACTTATGCAGGAAATCTGGAAAGCCTGGCTACATTGCAGGGCGATAAGCGGCATATTTTTGTTCAGGGAGATATCGGCGATGCCAATTTAGTCTCTCGGTTGCTGGATAAATATCAACCGCGCGCTGTTATTAATTTTGCCGCAGAATCCCATGTTGATCGTTCTATTCATGGTCCTGAAGCTTTTGTGCAAACCAATGTAGTCGGTACATTCCATTTACTAGAGGCGATCCGGGCTTACTGGAATATGCTTGAAGGGGATAGTAAAGCTGATTTTCGATTATTGCATGTCTCCACCGATGAAGTTTATGGTTCTCTCGCTAAGGATGACCCTGCCTTCAGCGAAATCCATCGTTATGAGCCGAACAGTCCTTATTCTGCCAGTAAAGCTGCCAGTGATCATCTAGTCCGTTCGTATCACCATACTTATGGTTTGCCAGTATTAACGACCAATTGTTCTAATAATTATGGGCCGTATCATTTTCCGGAGAAGCTGATTCCCTTGATAATCGTTAATGCCCTGGCTGGTAAATCTTTGCCCATATACGGTGACGGTCAACAAATACGCGACTGGCTATATGTGAAAGATCACTGTAGTGCTATTCGTCGAGTATTGGCAGCAGGCACTACAGGTGAAACTTATAATGTGGGTGGCTGGAATGAAAAGCCCAATATAGAAATTGTGAATACTGTTTGCGCGTTGCTCGATGAATTACGTCCTCGTGCAGATAATCAAAGTTATACCGGGCAAATTACCTTTGTTACAGATCGTCTGGGACATGATCGCCGTTATGCTATTAATGCCCGGAAGATTGAACGTGAATTAGGCTGGAAGCCTGCCGAAACTTTCGCTACCGGGATTCGTAAAACAGTACAGTGGTATTTAGATAATCAGCAATGGACTGCTAATGTTCAATCGGGTGCCTATCGCGATTGGCTGGAAAAAAATTATCAGGATTGATACATGAAAATACTCTTATTAGGTAAAAATGGCCAGCTAGGTTGGGAGCTTCAGCGTAGTCTGGCACCTCTGGGTGAAGTGATAGCTCTGGATAGAAACAGCAAAGACTATTGTGGCGACCTGGCAAACCTGTCAGGTCTGGCAGCAACCGTTCGACAAATCAAACCCGCTATTATTGTGAATGCCGCTGCTCATACCGCCGTAGACAAAGCGGAAACTGAAAAGCAATTAGCACAGACCATTAATGCCGATGCTGTTGCTGTGTTGGCGCAAGAGGCAAAGCTGTTAAATGCCTGGCTGGTACATTATTCTACGGATTATGTTTTTGCCGGCCATGGTACTACGCCCTGGCAAGAAACTGATGCACCCGATCCACTAAGCGTATATGGTGTAACCAAGTTGGCCGGCGAGCAGGCAATACAAAGGTCAGCGTGCAAGCATCTGATTTTTCGTACCAGTTGGGTTTATGGCACACGTGGCAATAATTTTGTAAAAACCATGCTGCGCCTCGCGGCAGAGCGAGATACCTTGACGGTGATCGATGACCAGATTGGCGCACCAACCGGGGCAGATTTATTGGCTGATGTCACTGCTCATGCACTCCGTACAGTGCAATTACAGCCTGAATTAAGTGGCCTGTATCACTTAGTCGCAGCAGGTGAAACATCATGGCATGGTTATGCGAGTTACGTCATCGACACTGCGCAGAAAATGGGGCAAAAGTTACAGACTACAGTTGAGACTATTTCACCTGTTCCTACCAGTGCTTTTCCTACCCCTGCCAGACGGCCACAAAATTCACGAATGAACACCGATAAGCTACAAGCTAATTTTGCGTTATCGCTGCCGCATTGGCAGGCAGGTGTAACGCGTATGCTGACTGAATTTTTAGAGCAATAAAAGGACTCAACGCAAAGGTATTATTCTTGCCTAGAGGCCTGGGTATATACTTATTCCCCGTTATCAAGCAGAAAACTGGCTATGGCCATTGCTTGTGCACTTACTTAAAGAAGACTGTGTTTTATGAAAATTATCCCGACAAATATTCCCGATGTTATTATTCTTGAGCCAAAAGTCTTTGGTGATAGCCGTGGTTTTTTCTTTGAAAGTTTTAATCAACAGGCATTTAATAATAGTACTGGTCTGGATGTACAATTTGTGCAGGACAATCATAGCCGCTCTGCTAAAGGCGTATTGCGTGGCCTGCATTACCAGATTCAACAACCTCAGGGAAAGTTGGTGCGCGTTACGCAAGGCAGAGTATTTGATGTGGCCGTGGATATACGTCGCTCATCACCGACTTTTGGCCAGTGGGAAGGAGTAGAGCTTAATGCCGATAACCATCGTCAACTTTGGGTACCGGCGGGGTTTGCCCATGGTTTTGTGGTGTTAAGCGACAGTGCAGACTTTTTGTATAAAACCACCGATTATTATGCGCCAGAATATGAGCGTTGCATTGCCTGGAATGATCCAGCTATTGGTATTGACTGGCAGTATGATGGTGAACCGCAACTTTCCGCAAAGGACCAGCAAGGATTGTTATTAAAAGATGCAGAGCTTTTTGCCTGAATAAAACTAACAGATTACGCTCCATTTTATAAATATAGTAAACAAAGGATTAGTGACAATGAGTGTTAAAAAAATTCTAGTGACCGGTGGGGCTGGATATATTGGTAGTCACGCCTGCGTGGAGTTGTTACAAGCTAATTATGATGTCATCGTTATTGATAATTTATCCAATAGTAAATCTGAGTCTTTGCAGCGGGTAGAAAAAATTACTGGCAAGGCGTTGAACTTTGTAGAGGCGGATATTCGAGATAAAAAGGCATTAAACGAAATTTTTACTGCGCATGATATTTATGCGGTTATGCATTTTTCTGGATTGAAAGCAGTAGGTGAGTCTTGTGCGCAACCCATTAAATATTATCAGAATAATGTTTACGGTACGCTGGTTTTAACAGAGGTAATGCAAACGTTCGGTGTTAAAAAAATTATCTTTAGCTCCTCTGCAACGGTATATGGTGAGCCTGATACAGTAAAATATACTGAAGATTTACCGGTATTTGGTGCGACCAGCCCTTATGGTAAGTCAAAAGCTATGGTGGAAGATATTTTAAAAGATTTATCCAGTGCTGATGCCATATCTGCTAGTGACAATCCCTGGCAAATCATTTTATTGCGCTACTTTAATCCAATTGGTGCTCATAATAGTGGCTTGATTGGCGAAGATCCTAATGGCATTCCTAATAATCTGGTTCCCTATGTTTCTCAGGTAGCTGTTGGTAAGCTGGCGCAATTATCTGTGTTTGGTGGTGATTATCCTACGCTGGATGGTACCGGTGTACGTGATTATATTCATGTTGTAGACCTGGTAAAAGGTCATTTACATGCCCTGAATGCGCTGGAAAATATAGCGGGTTGTAAGGCATATAACCTGGGGGCAGGCAAAGGCGTTAGCGTGCTTGAAGTTATAGCAGCATTTGAACGCGTAACCGGGAAAACAATTAATTATAAAATCGCTAAGCGTCGCACTGGCGATATCGCTGAATTCTATGCTGACCCTGGCTTAGCATTGCGCGAACTAAACTGGCAAACAGAGAAAAAATTAGATGATATGGTTGCCGATACCTGGCGTTGGCAAAGTCAAAACCCAAATGGATATGAATAGTAAGTTATGGCAATAGAAATAGAACGTAAATTTTTACTCGCTAATGATAATTGGCGGGCTTTGGTCTCAAAATCAATTAATTACCGACAAGGTTATTTGAATAGTGATGAGCATAGCTCGGTCAGGGTCAGGGTGAGTGATGATACCGCGAAGTTAAATATTAAAAGTGCGACTATCGGAGCGCAGCGTCATGAATATGAGTACGATATACCGGCAGATGATGCGCATGAACTGCTAAATACGCTATGCCATAAACCTTTAATAGAAAAAATCAGGCATCTTGTTGTTATTAAGCAACACACATGGGAGATTGATGAATTTTTGGGCGAAAATCAAGGGCTATATGTCGCAGAAATTGAGCTATCGCAAGTAGATGAGTTTTTTGAAAAAATGAGCTGGGTAGGCGAGGAAGTTACGGAAGACGTGCGTTATTACAATAATCAGCTAACAAAAAATCCCTACTCGCGCTGGTAGTCGTATCTTTTTTGCAACAAATGTTGCAAAAAAGTGAATAAGCAATTATATTTAGTTTATGAAACAAATAATTGCTATTTCCCTTTTGCTTGTGCTAAATCTTATGCCGGCCTTTGTTAAGGCTGATACATTAGAGCTAGCGGTGCAACATATTGAGTCTCAGTGGGCGCATATTCATTATAGTGTTGCAAAAGAGCAACAACAGGCCGCATATAGGCAACTGCTTGCTGAAGTTGAGGATTTAAACACGCAGTACCCTGATCAAGCCGAGTTAATTATTCAGCAGGCGATTATTATCGCAAGTAATGCAGAAAATATTGAAGCGTTTAAGGCTTTGGAAGCTGTTCATCAGGCGCGGGACCTGCTGTTACGAGCAATTGAACTGAATCCAAATGCCTCTGAAGGCGCGGCTTTTGTTACTCTGGGATCTCTTTATTATATGGTGCCTAGCTGGCCCATCGCCTATGGTGATAATGATAAAGCCAATACCATGCTGAAAAAGGCATTGGCTATCAACCCTAACACCATTGATGCCAATTATTTTTATGGTGACTTTTTAGCGACACAGGGAAAGCAGCAGCAAGCAGTCACTTATTTTAAGCGAGCTATGTCAATTCCTGTTAGAAAAAACCAGGTGTTTGCCGATACGCAATTACACAGACAGGCTAAATTAGCCATTATAGAAAACAATCAGTTTGTCGCGGCCAAATAAACCAAACATCGCCTGTTAGTTTTACGCTGGAAACAAGCTTTAGAGACTGTGAAAGTATTATGCGTAGGTTGGAGTGAAGCATGAACCCCAACACTGAGGCTAGGTAAACCACTGATTGTTGGGGTTCGCAATCTCACCCCAACCTACGGAACTTCATCACTTTCAGAAATATATTCGCATTCATAACGCAAAATCTTCACAGAGTCTGACCAATAATCTCTTGGCAGGCCAGACTTTTGCTTAAGGTGTTGCAAAAAATCTTCAGGTTTAGCTAATGATTCCCACACGGAAGGTAAAAATGTACCGCGTTTCTTGCCTTCTTGCATAATCAGACCATCTATACCCGGACGGAGTTGGCGAATTAAATCCTCTTCAGAGTAGAAACTCATAACTTCGGCAGGACTGAGAATAGAAAGATGAATTTCTAAAGGAGAATGAAATTCCTGTTCTGATACAGGTGGAAAGCGTGGATCTCTGAATGCCGCTGCAAAAGCATTTTCGGCAATATCTATAACTAGCGGGCGGACTGCCTCCAGCATTCCAATACAACCGCGCAATTGATGCTTGATTTCCAGAGTAACAAATGTTGCCCGCAGTACTTGTAATTCCGGCGCATATTCCTTGCTGTTTAGCGGTAATGCCTGACCGTGTTTGAGACCATAGGCAATAGAGTCTCTGGCTACTTGTAGTAATTGTTGCTGCTGAGATTTAGTTAATGACATACGCACCATACCCGACCACACGGCTTTTATCGCCTGCCGTATCACCTGAATTTCTAAGATCAATGGTTTCTATCTGCAAGGATTTCTTTTTAGCAAGCGCCATTAGACCGCTAACAGGTGCTAGCCCACACGCACTGTCGTAGTTTAAGTGCTGATAATCAAGGTGTTCAATTTTCTCGCTGGTTTTTTTATCTAGTCTCTGTGCCGTAGCATAGTCATGAAAATGGCTAAGATCGGAACTGATAACAATTAAAGTATCATCTTTACCGTAAAACAGTTCAAGTACCTGCTCAATTTGTTCGGCCGGGCAATCGCCTACGACGATTGGAAGCAGTTTAAACGAGTCCAAAGCCATTTGTAGAAATGGTAACTGAACTTCCAGGCTATGCTCATATAAATGCGCCTGATCCACATATTCGACAAAAGGAAATTGAATTATAGTGGCTGTAGCTGCTGCATCTACAGGAATATCACCTAATGGAGTTCTGAAGGCCTCGGCGTGAGAAAGCGCAAGACCCGCAAAGCTAACTTTATGTGATGGACCTAATAAAATCACTCGCTTAATGCTATTACGCCTGGGTTGCAATCGTGCATAGGCGCTAGCAGCAATCTCACCCGAATAGATATAGCCTGCATGCGGTACGATGATAGCCTGCGGAGCTTTATTCACAGGAGCTACTTGTTGTAAGTAATCAGAAATCATGCTTTTTAATATGTCCGGCTTATCAGGATAAAACAAACCAGCAACTGCGGGCTGACGTATATTTGTCATGATTATTTCCCCTATTATTTTTATGTAATAATTCAACTGTATAAGCCAATTGATGATAAATTACAAGTTTCTATGCGTTAGCTTTAGCTAACGACTTTGGAGGATAGCCATGCATACAAAAGAAAATAACCAAACAGTAGTCGCAACCAAATACTGGCATGACTTAGGTGATGGCCGTATACAATGTGACTTATGTCCAAGATTTTGCAAATTACATGTAGGCCAGCGAGGCTTATGTTTTGTGCGCCAAAATCAGCATCAGAAAGTTGTATTAACCAGTTATGGACGCTCCAGTGGATTTGCTGTCGACCCGATTGAAAAAAAACCTCTAAATCACTTTTATCCAGGCTCGTCGGTATTTTCATTTGGAACGGCTGGCTGCAATCTGGCCTGTAAATTCTGTCAAAACTGGGATATTAGTAAATCTCGTGAAATGGATTCAATCATGAGTATTGCCGGTCCTGAACAGATTGCCCAAAAAGCCGCTGAACTGGGCTGTTTAAGTGTCGCCTACACCTATAATGATCCGGTTATTTTTCATGAATATGCGATTGATACAGCCATCGCCTGTCGCGAACTGGGCATCAAATCGGTTTCTGTTTCAGCGGGTTATGTGTGTCCTGAACCCAGAGCCGAGTTTTATCAAGTAATGGATGCCGCTAATATTGATTTAAAAGCGTTTACCGAGAATTTTTATCATAAATTAACCGGTTCTCATTTGGCGCCTGTACTGGATACATTACTTTATTTGCAGCATGAAACATCCGTCTGGCTGGAATTAACAACACTGATAATTCCTGGCGAAAACGATTCTAGAGCAGAGCTGGAAAAGATGACTCAATGGGTGGTAGAAAATCTGGGCAGTGATGTGCCAATGCACTTTACAGCCTTCCATCCTGACTGGAAAATGCAGGATACGCCATCAACGCCAGTCGCAACATTGTTAATGGCACGAGAGATCGCTATAAAAAATGGCGTACACTACGCGTATGTTGGCAATGTCCACGATAAGGCTGCTGATAGTACCTATTGCCATACTTGTGGGCAATTATTAATAGGCCGTGACTGGTATCAATTATCTGAATGGAATTTGACTGAAACAGGTGCATGTAAGGTTTGTGGTACTCAATGTGCGGGACATTTTGCAACAAAACCAGGTAATTGGGGCGCTAAGCGTATGGGTGTCCAGATGTAGACCGGGGTTGGCTGTTTTATAAGGTTTATTTAAGCTTACTTCGAGTCGTGTTGGCATAAAATAAAGCGTAAAAAAACAAAGTCAAATGATCTGCATCGCATTACTTGCTTATCGTTAAGTCAGCAATACTGGCAATTTACCTTAGCCTACCAAATTACTGACGAATATAGCGTTAACTTTCTAGTTGTTCCCGGAATTTAACTTTATTCTGGCCCCAGTTATTGCACTTTTTCTTATGCATAACGCAAAGTTCACCAGCTTGTCTGGTGGAACTTTTAGTTATAAAACTTAGGGGGAAGCAACGTGCCAGCCTTCCTTTTAGAGTTTACGAACACTCATTTTTATGATTTCATGCTTTGTTTTTTATACTGTCTCAACTAACATGAACAGTCACATGCTTACCTGTTCGTTCAAGCATATCAATTAAAGCATCAATGGTAAATTTCCCTGACTTTCCTCTCATAATGTCAGACACGCGAGGGCGTGTAACATGCAATAAATGAGAAGCATCCTCCTGTTTAAGCTGTTTTTCTTTTATCCATTCACTTATTTGGCACATAAGTTGAGCTTTAATCTTTAACTTTGCTGCTTCTTGTGAGTTAAAGCCTAAATCTTCAAAAATATTACCACTTTCGGAAGTAATATGAGTAATGGATGTATCAATGCTTTTCATAACTTTTCCTCATTTGAAATTGCACTATATCGAATTTTAGCAATTTTTATATCTTTCAGACTTGTTTTCTGTGATTTCTTTTGAAAAGAATGTAACACATAAATTTTGTCTAGAAATTTAGCAACATACATTACTCTAAAAGCATCACCATCATCACTAATGCGTATTTCTTTAACGCCTGCCCCTATATCTTTAAAGGGTTTCCAATTTTCGGGATCAAGTCCATTTTGAACTCGATGAAGTTGATATCCTGCTTCTCTTTTTACCTCGTCAGGTAAAGCTAGCAAATCTTTAAGGCTTGTACCAACCCAATATATTGGTTTTTCATTTTCCATAGCAAGTAATGTATAAAATTAAATACATTTTGTCAACTCTCCAACACACTACAACTTTTTGACTGTTTACTAATTCCCTTTATCATGCATGCGACTCTCCGCCGAGCTCTGTTAAAAGCCAGTTTATCTGGTTTCTTGAATTTGAAATAATTTCATCAAAAATCATGATACTGGTATTTGGTTCTTTATTAGAAGATGGTGGTAAATCACTACTACGCTTACCACCAATAAGCAGAACTTTAATTTCTGAACTTGTGAAAGGCACAAAATCATTTCTATATCCTGTAACTTGTTGATAGTCAATGTGCTTTAAAGAGT
>Ga0208648_1001641_pt1 | contig 17465 bp, 11 predicted proteins | sample AntAceMetag02UKL_FD_184772 | JGI IMG/M metagenome (GOLD analysis project Ga0208648, IMG submission 184772) | Saline lake microbial communities from Ace Lake, Antarctica - Antarctic Ace Lake Metagenome 02UKL (SPAdes) (version 2) | ecosystem: Environmental > Aquatic > Non-marine Saline and...
GTGATCACCGGTGCTGACCGGATTGCAGCAAATGGTGATATCGCTAATAAAATCGGTACATATTCCAAGGCAGTTCTGGCTAAGGAAAACAATATCCCTTTTTATATTGCTGCACCATTTTCAACTTTTGACCGGGAATTGCATTCAGGGAAAGATATTCCAATCGAGGAGCGTTCTCCTGATGAAGTCCTCAAATTCAATGAAATGGAGCTTAGCTCAGGGCTTAGCAAAGCATATAATCCGGCATTTGATGTCACCCCTGCGAAATATATCACAGGATATATCACTCCAGCAGGAATATATACAAAAAAGGATTTTGATAAATTATGGGAAATGAATATCAAGGCACAAAGTTCACAACCAATCTAAGTAGAAGAGCAATAACAAGTTCAGCTATTAAAGAAATTCAATCCTGGGCAGCCTTCTTTGCCAGAAATAATTGTGCTCCAGCACTCCCTGGAGGGTATGGCGGAAATCTGAGCTGTCGTGAAGCTGATACTTTTTTGATTACTGCATCAGGAGCTAATCTGGCTGATCTTGACCCTGACCAGATAGTGAAAGTGAGTAAGGTCAGTTTAGATGATCTAACAGTCTGGGCAGAAGGTACACAATTGCCCTCTTCTGAAACTCTACTACATGCTGCGATTTATCAGAACCGTCCGGAAATCAATGCCATATTCCATGGACATTACCCGGTTTTTGAAGATAACTTTACTCAACTTGGCATCCCAATAACTTCCGAAGTAGCGGATTATGGCAGCATAAAACTGGTGAAGGATGTTCTGGCAATACTGGGAAAAGAGAAATTTCTCCTGCTGCGCAATCATGGATTTATCAGTCTGGGAAAAACATGTCAGGAAGCGGGTGAAAATGTTGTTCGTGTTTGTAATCGGCTTGATATATACCTGATTTGAGCAATTCTTTTTTGCTCATATCACGAATCTCTTTGGCAAACGAATATTAGCAGACTTTGTCCGAATTGAAAATGTAGCTTAATCATCTTGATTAAGTCTTTATTAATCAATCAGCGATGATTAGCCTACATCATTATTTGGATTAAAAATATCCTGATCAAGATTAATTCAGACCAAGGATGGTCTGTGTACGCAGAATCCAGACCAGGGATGGTCTGTGTACGCAGCATAAATCTGTGGCTTACGTGTTTTTATTCTCCCGCATTTGCGCCCCACCTGTGAGTACACCGGCGGTGCACATCTGCTTATCTGACTTTACATTACATTTTACTGTGTTCTCTGTGGTTGATGATCTGTTTGATTAGTTAAATTTCAAGAAAATAAATATTGCACCGCCAGCAATTGCTGACGGTGCATTTATTAATTACGGATGGATCAGTCCCAGCCAGTCTCCCAGGAGAAATTGCAGTCTTCCGATCAGAAGCGAGATTCTTGCCATGGCAGTATAGCCAAAAGCACCACCAAAAGAAACCATTAGGAAATAAATACCTATGCGGGATAACACACCTACAAATCCCTTATGCCTGGCTGAAAAGAAGAAATATATCACTCCTGTAATAGTTCCTAGAATTAATAGAGTTTGACCGAGTATTAATACCCAGTCTCCTCCATCAAAGGGGTTCATCATAGTTGCTGTTAACTGTTTGATAATATCGCTTTTAGTGTAAGTTAACATCCCCAGTCCAGCAGAAGAACCTATCATTAGTGCCATGGGAAATCTTGATAGCCACTCCGTTTTGGGTATTATCCTCAGTAACATGAATATACCCAGTATTCCAGGTACGATCAGGAGGAAGTTAGCGCTGAAATCCGTCTTTAAGGGAATAATTAGATTGGGAAGTACAATATTATAAATAGTATAAACAAACCAATATCCAGCTGAAAGCCCAACAAATATCTGCTCAGCCACTTTATAAAAAGGATTATCTTTGTAAAGAAAGCTAAAAATGGCAAATGTCATTAAAGCTCCTATCCAGACACCGAGAGTTTCAAAGAATCCTATCATTTTTGAGCCTCCTCTTCTGCCATGATCTTTTTGTTATGAAAATAATTTACATTTCCGATTATGATGAGAATGATTATTATCAAATGTGCAAAACTCTGGGCATCCATCCCCTTGGTAGCAGTTCCTGGTATCCCAATCAGCTTTTCATATTCTGCTGCTGCTTTCATGCCACCTAATAAACCTGTTAATTGTTTTTGCTCATTTACGTAAGGAAGAATGGAAGGAGCAGAAACCGCTGTAACACCCCCGGAAACAGGAGTCTTATACATATCATGACCCACCTGCACCCATTCTTTGATGCCGGGCACTCCAGCCGAAAATGACATTACATATTCAAAATCCTGCAGACTTCTGACACTTTTTAGTGCAGGGATATCATCTGCAAGAGTTCCATTTGTATCCTGAGTAAACACTTTCCTGAAATCCGCTCCGATTGCTTTTAAGCTGATAGCACCACCAGATTTGTATCCCATATTAACCCAATCCGTACCATATACTGGTTTAATTCCTTCTTCAGCTAAAGTTTCAAAAATCTGTTCACACATTTTCACACCCATGGGCCAAAGAGCCATGCAAATGATCTTCTGCTTCTTCTTTAAAGCATGCTTGATCACAGCAATTGCCTGAGGATGTATCTCAGGTTTCGTAGAAGGATCATAATCAAATGAAATTAGAATGTGTGATCCTTCAGGAGTACTTTCTACCAGATCATATACCATTTCCACATTTTCTGTGGTCTCAATTGGTAATCCAACTTTGATCATAATAGGTAAAGCAACTCCAATAAATACCAGGAGGAATATTATTCTTCTATCAAGAGGTTTTCTTACTTTAGACATTATTTACCTCCCAGCCACATTCTTTCGATACCCAATAATATCCTCAGGCTGGAGCCGATCACTCCCAGTCCAGAACCGATCATGATAGCTCTTTGTCCGGCTGTATTTGGATATTTCATGATGAATTCTGCCAGATTAGGCAAATGAAAGAAGGACGTGTCAGGTAAAAAACCAGTCAACCAACTTCCCAGACTTGTTCTTCCCAGCATTACTATAATAGCAGCTATCAAGAGAAGTCTACTTTCCGCTGTTCTGCCAATAAATGCCCGATATGCAGCTGAAGCGATAAAAAATGCCAGCAAGGCAAACATGGTTGCAGCAAGATGCTGATATAAATTATTGAATAAATAATCAAATGGTTTCACTCCCATGACATTCTGAATACCTTGTCCATGTCCCAATATGCCAATCTGTTTATCTGTGCCCCATAATAGTCCCAGCACGATCATAATCAGACAACTCGCTATTGTAATAATTGAATACTGCCAGTTAGGCGCTTTGAATTTTATTTTTAAAATATTTACTTTGAATAGACTCAATAATCCCAGCAGCATAGCAAATCCAGCAATCACCATCACCCAGGTTTCAAGATTAGTACTTATTTTTGGGAAAGGTTGAGCGGGAATGAACTCAGACACGATTATTATCAGTCCAGTAATTAAAGTTATTAATAATGGTATTTTGATTTTCATATATTCTCCTTTAGTGGATAATCAGATAGTCTTTTAAGATGTGAACATTCAGAATTTCCAGAATAATACCCACAACCAGAACAATGACAAACACAGCCTTCCCAAAATCCTGTCCTTTTAGACTGCCAAGTTGCTGTGGATCACGGGAAAGATAGGCACTGGCAGCAAATAATTCTTCACCTATGAGAGTATAATCACAGGCAGCAACAAAAAAAGGTAACTGTGACGGCATTGCTGTTCCTGCAACCTGGATAGCTCCAGAAGAAAATCCCGTCTCTGCCAAAATCAAAGATTCGGCATAAAATGAACCCAGTAAGAAATTTGCTGCAGGTTTTTCTCTCACAATAATTCCATCCACACCAGACACATATCCAAACTGATCATCAGTGAGATAAAAAACGCTATCCTCATTATAAGCATCAGGTTTACCTGCCTGAATATATGCTGTTCGAACCACTTCCTTAGCTGTACTCAATACCATTGATCTCGCCACAGGAACAATTATCCGCGTATCATATTCTGCTGCTCTTTCAGCTACCTTCCTCAATATTGTGAGTCCCGCAATAGTTTGCATATCATCAATATCATTAATACCTGGAACAAATAAAATTGGCCGCCCCATTTCAGTCGCCCTGCCCACTGCTTCATCAATCGATTCTAAACCCGATATCTTCCTGATATAAAGTTCCTTCCCGGTTCTGGCAGAAATTATAAAATAGATGATCGCTCCCGAAACCAGTAACAAAAAAATCAGTAAAGTAATTTTATCTGTATTGAAATATTCTGGCTTAGGAGAAAAGGTGACATTAGATATTGTTAGATTGCCAGGATTCAAAACCATTCGGTATTGATATTCCTCATTTACGATCAAGTTTTTATCCACAAACTCACCTGTAAGGGAATCACTATCAATTATTAGTTCATCTCCCCGCCAGATCATCACTTTTTCCACGCCCTCATCCGCTGCATTCCAACAAATTTTTAATCCAGTACCATCATCATTGGGTATATCTGAAATAATTAGTTCTGGAGATACTGCAAAGAGAGACATGATGGCAAATAATATTAAGTAAAACAAGGTTTTTCTCATATAAACTCCCATATTTCTTTGTTTGTTTAACTAATTATCTTATAAATATTGTCAATCTAATAATGGCAAACCAAAAAAAGGACAGATATGAATCTGCCCTTTTTATCAATTTTAGTTGATTTTTATTTTAACAGAATTAGCTTCTGAATTTTCTGATAACCACTTGTTTGCATCTTCACAAAATATAAGCCTGAAGGACTGTGATCTGCCTGCCAGGTAATCTTATGACTTCCTGAATCTAACTCGGAATTTAATAATTCTGCTACTTTTTGACCTTTGACATTATATACATTAATCTGCACTTCTGCAGCTTCTGCAAGACTAAATTCTATTTGAGCCACGGGGTTAAAGGGATTCGGGTATATACTATTCAAGCCAGTTGCTTCAGGCAATTCAGGATCATTTGCCGTGTGATTGAAATCTATAGTCACTATCTCAGACTCACCATTATCATATACAGCCTGCACTCCTGCTTCATGCTCCCCTACTACATTTTCAAATTCATACTCCCTGATATCGACAAACGCTAAAGAATCTCCATCAAGATACACAATATAACCAAGCAAATCCCTATCTCTAAATGCTGATTGTGTCCCGACAGGAGTTTGCTCTTCACTATTAAATTCAGCAGAGAATTCTACTTCCCGCGTGCCGCTATTTAATACCTGTACATCATCAAGCTTGATCATGAACTGATCTGTAACATCATAATGTCGCCAGGCAATATTCACCGTACTACCTGCCCAGGGCGTTAAACTAATTGTGTGCTGCACCCACTGGTTATTTACCATAGTCTCTTCAATTAAGGTTTCATCAAAGTTCTCTAAATCTGTACCATTATCAGAAATTAAAACCGCATAATGTTCATTGGGATAAAATTCATCCTGAGAAGCGATCCAGAAATGTAATTCTGATAATGCACCAACCACTATTCCTGGCGAGATCAGCCAGTTATCAGGAGTTAATGCTCCAGCAGTGGGATGATATGATTGACTGCCGGCGGAGCTCGATCCTGAATGCGGTGACTGCACATATATATACCAGCCATAACCATCACCATCATTATCTATATTCAGCCAGCCCTGTGGCAATATCACACCTTCAAAACCCTGTTCCAGTTCCTGACCACTTCCTCCACTACCTGGTGCAAACCAGGTAAATAAGGCATGATTATCGGGTAGTAGATCAACATTTAATAGTACAGGTTCATCATCCTGAATTGTAACAACTACAATATCTTCATCCTGCAATTCGCCATCAGAAACCTGCAGTGTAAATTCAAATTCTGTAGGATCAACTACCTGCGGTGCAGTAAAGGTGGGATTTATTGCATAGGGATCACTCAGCATCACTCCGGCAGGTGCTATCCAGATATACTCCAGCTCTCCTGTTTCCACATCCCATGACCCACTGCCATCCAGACTTATCGTCTCGCCATCTCTGCCATTAATATTCATCCCGGCATCTGCATGAGGTGGATCATTTATAGATGTTACATTTACTATCACATCTGCCTCTGCTTCCAAACGCTGAATATTATCACTCACAATAAAAGTAAGAGTCTCTGTGCCATTCCAGTTTGCTGCTGCATTCAAAACTACTTCCAGATCACTAATATCAACAATGATATTTTCATTCCCTTCTACATCAAGAGTAAGATCATCTTCATCAATATCACTCACGTATTCACTAAAATCAAGCTCTAACTGCCCATCTTCATCAAAATCAAATTGGGCCGGAAGATTTATTTCAGGGGCATGATTCATATAATTAACTGTTACTGTCACAAAGTCTGAGGTGGAATATTGTCCATCAGAAACCGTCAAAGTCACTATATAATCAGTATCATCCATCACAATAGGAGCTGTGAACTGCGTAATTTCCGAGGCAGGTTCATCAATTATGATATCTGCAGGTGCTTCCCATAAAAATGTGATATCATCACCATCAGGATCATAAGATCCGCTGCCATCTAACGTTCCCTGAGAACCAGAAACAACACCAAAATCCTCTCCGGCATCAGCTACTGGTGGGTGAGGTAAACCAATATCATTTACTATCACTTCTCCATCTTCAAACTCAGATAAACCCCAGCCTCCTAACATACAAAGTACTATATCTAATTCAGAGTCCCCAAAACAAGTTGCCTCAAAGTCCAGTTCTATCAATGATCCCGTCCCACTCATTGACAAATAATGCATATAGCTGATTACCAGATAGCCTGGACTCTCAACCTCAGCTTCTGCTGCACCACCAGTCATGATTGAATTAGCTATTGAGAAATCTGTGTAGGATAAAACGGTGGGATCATAAGCAAAATGTATCTCATAAGAAACTATTGACCATTCTTCAAATACTTCTGTTGTAAAAATCGGAACCGTGAGTGATTGACCATCATTTATTTCATAGTCATTGCAGTAGATGATAGTATCATCAGGATAAAACACGTTGATCATGACTGTGTCACTTGCAGAGGCACGTAAGATATTGTCATCTACCGTAAAGATCAATTCTTCACTGCCATGCCAGCCTAACTCGTAGTTAAAACTCACTTCGCTGCCATTAAAATCTACTTCCAGTTCATCTTCACCATAGACAGAAATATAGAGCAAGTCTCCATCAATATCATCCATAAACTGGCTGAAATCTATTACTGCTGCTGCTTCTGCCTGAAAGGTAAGCTGCTCCGGTAAATTCAGCACCGGAGCATCATTCACAGGGTTTACTATCACCTGCATTTCAACTGTGGTAGTTTCTCTGCTTTGATCATCTGAGACCATTATAGTGATGTATTCCACTCCGTTCCAGTCAGCATCTGCTGTCATTGATAATTCCGTGCCTGCAATTGAAGCATCAATATGTTCACTTCCTTCCACGTCATAGCTGAGTTCATCACCTTCAATATCACTGAAATATTGACTGATATCCTGGACGAAACTGCCATCTTCATTAAATTGAAAATGCGCAGGTAATGCCGAAACAGGGGCATCATTTACCGGATTAACTACTACAGTTACATCATCGCTGTCATTTTCTTCCATACCAATAACTTCAAAATCTATAACTTCACTACCATACCAGTTTTCTGCACCAATTAATGTCACCAGATTACCAGAAATAGAAACATCAATATTCTCATTGCCTGTTGCAACTATACCTGTGAATATTCCAGTTACATATTCAGAAAAATCTACAACCAGTTCCACATCTTCATCTGTGGTAAATTCAGCTGGTAATTCGATATCTGGAGGCATTGAACCACCAAGATAGATACCTCCATTATCCATGTAAAAGAATTGTGAGGCATTGTAATTAAGTTGATACTCTCCAACTCCACTATCTCCAGATGATATTTCAGTTACTTCCAGATGTAATATATCCGTATCGTTCCAGGTGGAAAACTGACCACAATTTACTTTAACCATTGAACCAAAAGCTGGATAATAACAATCGGTATCATTTTCAGTCAATATTACAACAGGATCAGCCAACAAGAGCCAGGCTTGAAATGTAATATCGCCTGCTGCAGGAATTTCATTTAATGAATTCCTGATCTCCATATACATTGGATGTGGTCCATCGCAATACAAGGATGCAATTAAAATTAATAAAGATATCAGTATTATTCTCTTTTTCATAATAGCTCCTCGACCCTTAAAAGTGATTTAAGAGTGATAATTTTATATAACAAATATTTTTTCTCTAATCCATTTCTGTCAATAAATTTCCCAATTTCTCGTAAAATAACACCGGAGACTGTTCACCCCCCCCAACCAAGACCTTGCAACGGTGTTCATACCTTCACAATGGTTGATCAGTAAATATAAGCGTATAAATATAATCAAATCGCTCATTTAGTGCTCATAACGGTCACCCATTGCGAAGGTGCAAGACATTCGCAGGGTTTCAGTCTATATTTTCTGCCAGAAAGTTACTTGGGCAATCTGGTATTTATATGATCTGCTGTTACTTCTCAGCAGAAGGGGAATATCCACCGGATCCTGCAATTCCTGGAATTCGGTTTTGAGAATTTCTCTTAATGCCTCAATGGAATAATAGGGTTCACCATCTTTTCTGAATCCACCTAATTGTTTTTCCTTTTTAGTAAATTCTTCTGACCAGTTATAGGTAGAAGAAATTATCAGATAACCATCTGAATTAATTCTTTTGGCAATAAGCTCCAGGAAATTCTGAGGGTCATATATTTTTTCGAGGATATTCTGAGCGATAATACAATCATAATTATTGAATTTTACTGCCAGATTAGAAGCATCAGCCTGCCAGAATTCGACTTTATCCACGACATCAGTCAAACCAAAATCAGCCAGATCGGCTTCTTTGAAGGAAGTGATCTCACCCTCTTCAAGGAGCAGATATTTGATCTTCTTCTGGGTTTTCATTCTTTGAGCTACTTTGATCAGACGGGCAGTAAAATCAATCCCGATTACTTTTTCGCTGTACTTAGCCAATTCAAAACTACATCTTCCAGTGCTGCATCCAATATTCAGAACTCGCGTTTTATCCTGTATAAATGGTTTGCATATAGCTGCCAAATTTTGGGAGAAATTCCCGAGCTGAAGTATATCCTCACCATAATCAAGCTCACAGAAAGAAGTGATTTCCTGATCGTCTTCATAAATATCTGTAAATTCTGGTAATTCCTGATAAGATACAACATATCTGAAACCTGCATGCTGAAAGAAATGACGTCGGAAAGCATATCGGCTGTCCCGAGTCGCTTCATTTCCAGTAGAAATCCAGGAACCACCTTTAAATAAATTGTGCCTGCCATCAAAAGTTGGGGTAGAAAAATCATCATAACAGGGATGAACCTTGAATCCAGAAAATCCGGTAATCGGCGTCTCAGTCCATTGCCAGACATTGCCAATTATATCATAAAACTCGTCAAACTTGAAAATATCAACCGGACATGGTGAATGAAAATGCTCAAGATTAATATTACCTGGTGCTTGTTTCCACCTGGGTTGATCCTGCTTTACGTGGTCATCGTATAAAATGTACCATTCCTCTTCTGTAGGCAATCTGACCGGTAAATTCAACTGATCTGCTTTCCAGTTACAGAAAGCTTTCGCTTCCAGGTAATTTACTTCAACTGGCCAGCTCCAGGGTAAGGGAATCTCATGGATCATTAATCTCAGTATCCAGTTATCCTTCTTCTTTAACCAGAATCTGGGATGCTCAGCTTTTGTATATTGTCTCCAGCTCCAGCCTTCATCTGTCCACCATTTCTGAGTTTCATATCCACCTGAATTGATAAACTGCATAAATTCATGATTACTAACAAGATATTTTGCTGCCTGAAATTCATCAACTTTATAGTCATGAGTTCCATATTCATTATCCCAGCCATATAGTGAACTTTCATTAGGTTTTCCCAATTTCACTGTCCTGCCTGATACATTAATCAGAATATTGGATACAGTTTCATGATCAAAAGTGCAAATATGACCCAACCCGTTATCCTGCAATTTTCCCAAAGGTAATTGCCTTATCAGCATAGAAGATGTTTCCAGATGGATTCGCTGGTGTTCAATACCCATCATAAATATCCAGAATGGGCTGTCCCATTTGATTGGTATGATCAGATCCAGTTCACTGATCAAATTATCTACCAGTAAGCGAACCTGTCGTCGATAAGCCATTACCTCAGATAAAGGTGGCCAGTTATAATTTGCTTCATTCAGATCATCCCATGACATCTCATCTACACCAACTGCAAACATTGATTCAAATTCAGGATTCACTCTATTGGATATTATTTTTGCAAGTATTAGTTTATTAATATAGAATACTGCTGTGTGACCGATGTAAAATATCAGTGGGTGTCGTAGGGGATCAGCCCTTTGATAAAATGTATCATCATCTATGATCGTAGTATAAAGTTGCTCATCTATTTCCCAGGTACAATGAAAATACTGACGAATCTGCTCCTTCTTCTCCTCGATAGTACCTTCATCTAATATTATTGTTTTTGTAATGTATTCCTTCATTATTCACTCCCTGTCTAATATTGTGCTTAAAATATTTCACTTAATAATAAGGTCAAATAATAAAGCAGGTTGAGAAAACTCAACCTGCTTTAATTTTTTTCCCGTAAGTAACTTACCTTAATCAGGTATTACCAGAATAGAATAAAGCTATTTCAGCAATTCTTTTAAAGAATATCCGAGATTATTTTGTCCAATTCCTTCCTGGTAAGCTTTCCCGGGCTTTCAAGACCAAGAATTGTGCATGCACTTTGAGTCGTAAAGCTTGCCCATTGAATAAGCTGTTCCTTGAATTTCTCCAAATTAATTTTTGGACCATTAATAACACGGTAAGAAATCGTGATAGCACAGATATTATTCCAGATCAAATGACTTACCTGATGCAGAAGTTCTTCATCCTTAACCAGTGGTGAAAGGAAAGACGTGAAGAAGTTTTCGATTTCTTCAAATTTCTTGTAAAGTGTGTTCAACGCTGGTTCATAATCGTGTGATACCACGCCAGGAACCATAAAGGCAAATTTGATGTTTTTATCACTAAATGCATAAAGGAAAAGCTTATGAATCATCTTATTAAGTGATTTGGGTGTTGCTTTATCCTTCAAATGTGGATTCATTAACTCAGCAAATTGAAAATGCTTCTCTGCCAATAGACAAATTACTTCACTCCACAACGCTGCCTTGGAACCATAATAATAGTTCACGGCATGGATCGAGCATTTGGCATCATCCACAATATCTTTAATACTGGTTTCATCAAAACCTTTTTCACTGAAATACTTTGTTGCAGACTTCAAAATCTGCGACTTTCTGGGTGACTTTTTCTTACGGCGGTAGCGTATATCTACCATGGCTGTTTCGTAATCATATACTTTTTTCATAATTCAATTTTCGCTAATCTTAAAATTAAGTCAAATGAAATTTTATTTGACCATTAAATTATTCACTAATTGATTTATTTTTTGTACAAAAATGTAACATAAATAAAATGTGAAATCATTTAAATTTGTAACTATTACTATCTTTATATTTCTGTTCTATAAAGTAATACATTTATAGGTAATTTTCTTCTTACCTGACATTTCCTGCAGATAATTCTCAAGTTTGTTAGCCATAATATCTTCTATCATAATGATTACATCAATCTCGGCAGCATAATCTATCTGGTAAATTTCGGCTGACAATTCACTAATATCATACTTAAATTTATCTATAGAATCGTATTTAATTTTAGCCTTAAAATACTTGTAATTAACCAATTTTATAAGAGGATATTGGGTAATTGTTTCATCTACTGCCATCCCATAAGCATCTATTAATCCTCTAATTCCAAGTTTTACACCACCAAAATATCTTGTAACAATTGCTACAATATTTGTCATTTCATGCTTTCTTAACATGTTCAGCATAGGTTTGCCTGCTGAGCCAGCAGGTTCTCCTGCATCAGAACTATGAGCGTTTTCACCATTACCTCCCACAATATACGCCCAGCAATTGTGATTAGCTGTCTGATATTCTTTGCTGATTTGATGAATGAATTCCTTTGCTGTGATCAATTTCTCGCAATAATGAAGATGGCAGATAAACCGGGAGCGTTTGATCTTGATCTCATGCTGGACATCTTCTTTAACTGAATAAAAGTAAGTCATATCTAAATTTCAATCTCATTATCATCAGTTGCTTTTGTTTCTGAAAATTCCAGCAACTCTCTTAACTGCTCAGAGCTCATATTTTTAATCACATCCTGACCACTTTCAATCAGATTATTGAACATCTCTCTTTTTACCTGCTGCAATTGAAGTATCTTTTCCTCAATTGTTCCTCTTGTGATCGTCTTATAAACCATAACTTTTTGAGTCTGACCAATGCGATGAGCTCTATCAATTGCCTGATTTTCTCCCATAGGATTCCACCAGGGATCCGTGATAATAACCATATCCGCTGCCGTGAGATTCAAGCCATACCCACCTGTTTTCAAGCTAATCAAAAATACTCTCACTTTACTATTATTATTGAAATTCTCAATAATTTTTTGGCGATCACGAGATGATCCGTCCATGTATTCAAAATTAATTTTATCCTTTTTGAGCATCTTCTTCAAAAGTTGCAGCATACCCACAAATTGTGAAAATACCAGAAGTTTATGACCGGAATCCACAGCGTCATTAATTAACTCAGATAAAAGTTCAAGTTTACCTGAGTAGCTAATATCATCCTTGATATCAGAACTTACCAGCATTGGATGATTGCAGATTTGCCGCATTTTAGTAAGAGCAGCCAGAATATGAATAAAACTCCCCTTAACATTGACTTTTTCAGATAAATAGTCCTGCTTCACTTTGTGTAGAATCTGCAAATATAGTTTTTCCTGCAATGGAGATAATTTACAATAGATTGTCTGCACCTGCTTATCCGGCAATTCAATCAGTACTTGCTCCTTTTTACGTCGCAAAATAAAAGGTGAGATCATTAATTTTACTTTTTCCCGAGCCTGTTGATTATTTTCATCTGAATACATTTCCTTGAATTTTGCCTGAGATGGAAGATAGCCCGGCATCAGGAAATCATATAGGGACCAGATCTCAGAAGTGCTATTTTCCACGGGAGTTCCAGTTAAACAAAGTTTGTTTTTAGTATGTAATTTCTTAATTGCCCGAGTTCTTAAAGCAGATACGTTTTTGATATGCTGTGCTTCATCAAGAATTATATAATCAAAATCCAAGCTAGTGAAATATTCAAGATCACTCGGAATGATCGAATATGAGGCAAGAATGATATTAACACGGATGTTTTCCAGTTGTTTCCGGCGTTCCTTCTGAGTTCCCTCGTATATCAGATATCTTAAAAAAGGACAAAACTTCTCTATCTCTGCAGCCCAATTAAAAAGCAGTGTTTTGGGACATACTACCAGTGAAACCGAGTCTCCAGGTAAATCTGCTAAAACTGATAATGCCTGCAGGGTTTTTCCTAACCCCATATCATCTGCTAAAATCCCAGATAAACCATAATGCTGCAGCATCTTAAGCCAGCGAAATCCAGATTTCTGATAAGTTCTCATGACTGGCTGTAGACTTTGAACGGGTTTTTCAACTTTTTCTGTATGCCTTTGTAGAATATCATTTACCATACTGTTTAAAAAACTGTCACCAAGTATCTGAATTCCATCCGTAACCGTTTGCAACTGGTAAATATAGGTAAGATTATAAACTGATAACTTCCAGGACTCTGAGCGATCCTTGCTGCTACGTTTTATCAGGTTTTCCATCTCATTGAAGGCATCTTTATTTTGAAAGTATAATAATCTGCCATCTTCAACTTTTAGATATTTCTCCCTGGTTCGGAAGAATTTCTTCAACTCAGCATGACTGAAAGTGATGTCCTTGTATTGATATTCTACTTCATATTCAAACCATCTTATATCATCACTTTGTCGTGTTTTAATGATTGGTTGAAGGTTGACCTTATAGATAAATTCCTTTTTTAACTCGTCAGTGAGTATCACTTCCCATCCGGGATCCACATGTTCAAACACGGCTTTTTTAAGTTCATCACGAGCCTGTTGACTACTATAAACCAATTCAGAGTGGCTTTCAAGACGGTTTTCATCAGCATTTGGCAGTTTAAGAAAAAACTGCTTTATCCCAAATTTTATTTGTGGAGGGATATAAAACCAGGTTTCATGACCATCCTGATCAAATCGAGCTAATTGAACTGGAATATTTATTACTGACATGGGAATTGTAATTTCATCTGAATATTTCAATTCTCCTCGAATAATTATACTTTCATTTTCCCTTCGAAGATAAAATGCTATTCGGGGAAAATTATGATAGACTTCCGGCAGGTCAATTGAATCATCAAAATCAATATAGCATTTGATCAATCCCAGCTGTCTTGCTACTACTGATGAAAAATATACCAGATCTTCTTTCTGCAATTTGTATCCTTCTGCAAACATGATCCGTGAAATCTCTTCTTTAAAAGGTAATTGCATACCCGCCACTTTGTTTCGCTGAAAAAACCATGTAGTTGGACCTGCATAAACAGCAGACAAGGGTTTAGCAGTTGCTACTTTGCAAATATATTCTCCATCTCCATCTGGATAGACATTGAAATTTAGACGGAAATTATCGTCAGAAAATTCCAAATGCTCACCAGTTTCTTTGATATAGATTTTGCCTTTCAGATTCTGCATCAGGTTAAAAAAATAACGAAAACTATCTTTATATATCGTAAAAAAATTGCCTTTGCGTGAAAAGGAGCATTTGTGCTCTGTCAAAGTTCTAATTAAATCTATCTCCGCCTGAGATAATGCCAGCATCTGCTTGCGAATTGAATCTAAATATTTATTGTCATCTTCTTTTAAAGTTCCTCCACTAACCAGAATTGATATCAATCTGATTTTCATCGGTTGGTATGAAGTGAAATAAAAACGGATTTTATTATGCTGGTTATTATAAATATCTGAAACATCTATCCTCGCATTCAATACAATCTGCTGCCAATATTCATCATATTCCAGTAATTCACTATCATAAGTCTGCACTGCATTGATCATTAATTCCTCAACGGTCATGTTATGATAGGCAAAATCAATGATAGAAAGAAAATGACGACACACAGGTTGCCCACATGTAAAGCACTTCCAGTTACTTATACTTTTATCTTCCAGATCATAAGTTATCTTTAAATTTATAGGGAATAATCGTGCTTTTTCACCTATGGTTTTAAACTCCATGATAACTTTTCCCTGTTCATCAAGGTACTTCTTGAAATCCAGATCAGATCTTATCAGCTTATATACTGAACTTTGATAATACCAGGAATTGGAGTGTTCATGAAATTCCCTGCCAAATAAGCGAGCCATTGCATCTCCTGTAAAAATTTTCTTTTTCACTATAAATGAAAAATCTTTTAGTGAAAAATTTTAAATAGTGTAGCATTGTGGATACTTCTCAGAAGTCAAGTTATATTTTAAAACGTAATACTATTACAATATCAAAATTAATATACCATAATCAATATGGCTTCCCAAATGTTAACAAAGAACTAATAATCTGCCGAGTTTTGCTTAACTCTCTTCTATCTCTTCCTTCTCTTCTAACTCTTCTAACTCTTCTAACTCTTCCTTCTCTTCCTGTGGTTCATTTTCAAGTTTCTGTTCAATTTCAATACTGATCCTATCTTTGCGGAAAATTGGATAGTATCTGGTAATATATTCCATAGTAGTATCTGCAATATCTGGATGTTCATTAATTATCTCAGCAGAAAAACTAAGGTTGATCAACAGTTTATTAAATACTACTGTGACCTCCATAGATGGCTTCTCTCCAATCACATTCTTCAGATATACTGGCAATTCACGGCTGATATTAATTATTCCAGTAACATAATAATAACCTTTATAGCCAATATATGCCAAACCACCAAGACATAGTAGATTGAAGCATCTTTTCCCGAATGACATTGTTCCTCCTTATTGGAAATACAGACGCACCCATATGGATGCGTCTGATATTGTTTAATATCTTACTATCTGATCAAAAGTAACTTATTATTTTCTTGCGAATTACCACTCTTAAGCTGATAGAAATATACTCCAGCAGGTAAAGCGGACCCAGAATTATCATCTCCATTCCAGGTAACATTGTAAGTTCCGGCAGGTTTTTCTCCATCTGCCAGTTCAGCAACTCTTTGACCTTTGATATTATAAATTGCCAGATTGATTTCTGACGCTGTTTCCAGGGTAAAACTAAATTGCATAGGGCTTCTGCTTATTCCCGGGTTAAAGGGATTAGGATATGCCTTTAAATTCTGAATAGTAACGATATTTTCATCATTATCCTGTCCCGTATTAATATCATCTGCACTACGTGGATTCAAGCCATATTCTGAAAATGAGTAATCTACTAATCCAGTAATAGAAATAATTTCATCACCAACATTAAGATCAGGGGATACAACACCAAATCCATCATCTACCTGACACTCTCCACTACCATCATCTACAAACCATTCCTGATAATCATTTGGCAGTACAGACACAGTTACATCACTGACTTTCACCAGTACGCTCTCATAAGCTTCTTCTGAAGCAAGTTCTGAGGTAGAAATCTCTACTGCTGCAGGAAGTGCATTACCGCTTGAAATCACTTCAAAATCTGTAATATCCATCAGTTCCGTAAACCCAAAATATTCTGAAACTTCAGCATTAAATCTCACCATATCACCTGCTATCGGTATATTTACAGTATCATAAACATAAATTCCATTCCAGGCGCCACCATTTGCTGAAGTAATGAAATAATAATCCACATTATATCCTGAACCACTGACAATTCCTTCAACTGTTATTATCTGCCCGGCTAAGGGAGAATCTCCAGAAACATCTTCTGTGTATTGAATATCATATATTGCCGTAACTTCTGGTCCTCCTCCAGTTTCAAAATCACCCATTGCGCGGGGATTTAATCCATATTCATCATAACTATAATCAACTATTCCTGTAATTGACACAAACTGATCATCAACTGCGATAGCAGAAGGTATTGCTCCAAAACCATCATCCACCTGACATGCTCCACTACCATCATCTACAAACCACTCGTTATTATCATTTGGGATTATGGTAACAGATACATCATTAACCTTCACAAGCACGCTTTCATAGGCTTCTGTTGATGCCAGCTCTGCCGTGGTGATCTCCACTGGATCAGGGATCGTATTACCATTGCTGTTAATCACAATTTCTGATATATCTCCTAATTCCGTGAAACCAAAATACTCGCTGATCTCTCCAGTGATAGTTACGTTATCACCCTGAGCAACTTCCACATCATATTGATAAATATAAAGTCCG
>Ga0208648_1001644_pt1 | contig 17433 bp, 12 predicted proteins | sample AntAceMetag02UKL_FD_184772 | JGI IMG/M metagenome (GOLD analysis project Ga0208648, IMG submission 184772) | Saline lake microbial communities from Ace Lake, Antarctica - Antarctic Ace Lake Metagenome 02UKL (SPAdes) (version 2) | ecosystem: Environmental > Aquatic > Non-marine Saline and...
AGTTTCTATTGTACTCGGCTGGCAGTTCTACCGTTTTGCAGAAGCTGCGAAAAGTGCATCCGATGGGATTCTTCCTCATCGCCCGCCGGGTGTTGAGGGTTACCTGCCAATCAGCGGACTCATGGGAGCGCTTGACTGGATTTACCAGGGCACATTGAACACAATTCACCCTGCTGCTACTATCCTGTTACTTCTCTTTGTTATCATCTCGTTCATTCTAAGGAAATCGTTCTGCGGTTGGATTTGTCCGGTGGGATTTCTTTCCGAATGGCTGGGACGTCTCGGTGTTGTGCTGTTCAAGAGGAGTTTCCGTTTATATACGTGGGCAGACATACTTCTGTGTAATATTAAATACTTGATTCTCGCTTTCTTCAGTTGGGCGATATTTACCATGTCTCCTGAAAGTTTGCGACAATTCATTGAGAGCCCATACAACAAAATCTCCGATATTAAAATGATGGATTTCTTCGTCCAACTCAGTATCGTCGGTGGGTCAGTACTGATAGTTTTAGTGATTTTATCGGTATTTGTCCAGGGATTCTGGTGCAGGTATTTTTGTCCTTACGGCGCTTTATTGGGACTCACATCATGGCTTTCACCGGTCAAGGTCAGGCGAAATATTGACTCCTGTACAGATTGCGGAATATGCGATAAAATCTGCCCGGCACGGTTACCGGTAATGAGCAAAAAGAGTATCAGTGATCCAGAGTGTATCGGATGTTTTGATTGTGTTACCTCATGCCCTGTCCCCGATACTTTGTCAATAGGTAAAAGAGAAAACGATATTTCTTCACGAAATATCGCATCAGCAATAATAATTCTTTTCTTTTCAGGATATATTGCTGCGAGATCCTTCGGGATCTGGCAGAACCAGCTTACAGATGAAGAAATAAGATACCATGTTTCAAGAATGAACAGCCCGGAATATGCTCATCCACGGTGACTTTTGTTTTCTATTCTTAGCGACTTGGCGTCTTTGCGCGAGAAAAGAAACAAAATAAAAACTTTCACGCAAAGACGGTAAGGGGCAAAGAACGCAAAGGAATAATCCTGTTAATCATGTAAATCCTGTCAAATTCTTACATCAAATCCATATTGAACTTTGGTTGACCGCTGAAACTATCCGGATATTCAAGTTCAGGTAGATACCGGTTTCCTTCCTTCTTCAGGCGCGGAAAGATCAAACCACGTCCGAGAGGAAAATCAGCAGTTCGGCGTTCAATTTCCGCCTTTAAATCATCGGGAAATACATACTTTTCACGCAATTTGACAGCAGCTTCCTTGTCACCAGACGCTTTAATATCACCAATTAGTTTCAGCATTTCTGCAACGACATCTGGTGCTTTTTCGAAATCAAACTGCCAGCGGGTTTCGCCCTCCTCTTCAACCGTGGTAACGGCTTCTTTATCGACAAAATAATGGAACATTCCATTACGAGCTTTATTATGAGCCTGAACCGGATCAAATTTTAAACTGGTCAACATGGAGATCAGCATTCCGTCGTAACATGCTCGTCTTTTCCTATCATCGACAATACCGTCTTCCACCAGCAGGTTGAGCGACCACATTCCGAACAGTTCGGCTCTTGTCTCTTCGAGAAAGGAATATTCCTCCTCGAAATAATCTCGTGGTTGACCCTGGTGCTTTTCGTCCATTCTCCCGGTAGTATGCCCGATTTCATGCAATGCACTGTGAAGCTGGTTTGCGTCGAACAGCATATCTTTTACATTCTCAAATTCGGCTTTTGTAAGGAAAGTCTCAGCCGCAAGGTTGCCGGACACCTTATGAACAGCTTTGCCGGTATTCATATATACCATATTGACAGTGCCGACATTCTGCATCACCCATTCGTCATTGGGCAGGCTCTGGGCTATAGTTGTGAACGGTCCAGTGACAAAATCGCCCGCCCAGGTGAGCACATCGACAAACTTCAGCTTTGGCATGGTTTCCGGGTCAATGTCGGTTTTTTTGTTTTGCCAGGGCGCATTGTATTCCCATGCCGGGACACGCTCTACCAGGGCGTTCAGCAATTCTTCCGCTTCCATGTTCCGGACAAAAACACCACCCAATGCGGCTCCCCGCGCATTCTTGTAATTATCCAGGTAAACTTCCACCGCAGTTGAAATAACTATGTCGATTGGGTTGTCATGGCGCACCCAGGTGTAATCCGCAATCCGGCGCGATTCTTCAGAACCTATTTCCAGCTCAATGATTTTCGCGTCAAGATAAAGCTGGAACCCGGGATCTTTCACAAGTTTCCGGACTTCCTTCAGATGCGCGATTACCGGCAAAAGCGCCTCGGCATAACGTTCTTCATTCAGTAGTATATCCGGCTCACCATCGTAATCCCTCATAACTATACTGTTAACAACATTCGCGCTTTCTCCAAGATCTTCGAACTCTTCATCAGTCATGTCATTCGGGTAGAAGTTGGCAAAATCAGGAGTAGGGAAATTCATGGTCATCAACACCCCAACTTCTGCCAGGTCGCGTGGAGCCAGTCCGCCGGCTTTCTCCGCCAATTTGTGCAATTCGTCAAGCGGGATTTCGAGGATAGCATTCTTTCTTGGAAGCAGGGCATAAGGGCTGTTCTGAAGATCAATCATGGTTGAATAATATGTCAATTTCTCCTTCGTGTCTCCGTCAGCTACTGCTGCCAGTTGATGGACCAATCTTCTTATGACCACTGTTTTCGGCTCGAACTGGTTGCGGAATATGGCATTCATCATATCCGCCGCTTCAGTGAGATGCCCTAAAACCTGCACATCAGTGTCAGTCAATCCTTCTATATTGAAATCAACCTTGATCAGCGCTGCTTTTCTTGGTGGTTCCCCATCCTGACGATAGGGAACGTATTGGGTTTTGTCTATGTCCTGCATGATATACCTCTTTGGATTAAATGTGAAAGCTTGAAAGTATGAAAGGGTGAATGAAAAACAAATTGTTTTGAACCTCGAATGGAGAAGATAATAGAGAATATTCACAGGATATAAGGATATTAAGGATGAACAGGATACAAATTATTTTAAACCAATTGCCTGATTCAAGAATTATCAACTTGACAATCCTATATTTTTATAGATAGTTTATAAAAACAAAGTATTCCATTGAACGGGGATATTATGAAAAACATACTTTATACCCTTCTTTTTTGCCTTATTCTGCCACTTAATGCTTATTGTGAATTGGCAATTGATACACTCTGGCAGACTACTTTTTCAATAGATCAAATTCCAATTCGAATAAATGATATTGTTTATTCCGGCGACGGAGAATGGATCGCAGTTGGTGGAGGAGAAGTTAGGGGTGATATCGACACCAGCCTGGCAATTGTGCTTCGAATAAATGAAGACGGTTCAATAACAGACTCGCTTATTCTACCTGGAAAAATATTTAATCAAGTCATCGCAATAGAAAACGGTGAGGTGATCATCGATGGGATTGAGAATAATGAAGAGATGGGAAGAATTCCTATACTTGCCAGGTTAAACACAAACTTTGAATTTGAATGGTATTATATGCCATCTCCCTGGGGGCATCACGATGGGAAGATATTACTCACAGAAAGCGGAAATCTTGTGCTTTTCAGGAATTATCTTTCAGATTCAAGCTCAGCTTTTATTTATTCTAATCTGGACGGTGAAATAACTGATACCACAATCATCGATTCTCTGGGTGGAACAGACTGGTTACTTCTGAAAGATTTCAAAAATGACAGCATATTCTATATAACAGGTGAGGAACCTTATTATGGATCGAAACTTCTAAAAGCGATTGACCACGAGGGCACGATAGCATGGTCATTCAGTGATTCTACTGATGGATTTGAGGAAATAAGGTACTATAAAGACATTAAACAACTTGATGATGGAATTTTGGTTTTCGGCTCAGTTTATTACGATATGCAAGGGAGAAATGGACTAATTTTAAAATTTACTGATCAGGGCGAGTTGTTATGGACTTCAGTTGTTGATATACCCAATTTAAATTTAGTGGAAGCAATCAATACAGGTAATGGCAGTTATTTGGCAGTGGGATCCCGATCGCCCCAAGTTCAAGAACTTTCTATTAACTGTGTCACACTCTTCGATGAAAATGGTGAACTGCTTGACGCAGAAACTTTCCAGGACACTATGGTGGGGGAATACAGGCGTGACAGATTGAATTGCATCTCAACAAATCAAGACTCCTCAATTTTTATTGCAGGTGGGAATATTGATCGTTCTGCAGTGCTACTCGGGTTAAGTGTCATTGAAACCACAGTCAAGATAGAACGAGATAATACAATCCCAGGTACACTTACACTTTCAGCTCCTTACCCCAATCCATTCAACTCCACGACTCGATTTCAATATTCATTACCTGAAGCTCTACCGGTGCAAATATCTGTCACCAATTTACTTGGCAGACTTATCCTCGAGCAAAATCTGAGCACTCAATCCGCCGGATCACACCAGTTTATTATAAATTCATCCGGATTAACTTCAGGGACGTACCTCGTAAACCTTGAAACATCGCATGGAGCGATTTCAAGAAGAATTGTAGTACTGAAGTAAACCGAACGTCAATTCTATTGAAATGGGGATTTTATGAAAGACATGCTTTTTACCCTTCTTTTCTGTCTTTTTCTGCCATTTTATGCCTATTGTGAAATGGTAATTGATACACTCTGGCAGACTACTTTTTCAATTGAAGAATCTCCGCTTATATTGTTTGATATAGTTTCTTCTGGTGATGGCGAATGGATTGCTGTCGGGGGAGGTGTATCTGATTCAAGTACTGGAGTTGTCCTCAGGATAAATGAAAACGGCACAGTTACTGATACGCTATTATTGCCGGCATTTATACCTTCTCAGGTTTTTATTCTTGACAATAATGATCTTTTATTAGATGGGTATGAGTATGAGGGTAGAAGACATTTGTCGCCTGCTGTGGGACGGCTAGTGGATGATGGCACCTTCCTTTGGTTTCATTCTCCTCCACAATGGGGATCACATCGAGGAAAACTGGCTCCAATAGGCAACGGACAATTTGCGATAATGGACACCTCACGAGAATCTGATACATCAAAGATAATTTATTTTAACGGAGAAGGTGAAATAACAGATACTTTATCGTTACCTGAGATTGATGCAATTGAACTTTCAATTATTGGTTATACAGGCAGTCTAATTGGATTAACAGGATATGATACAAGTGGTAATGATGGACTTGCCCCCGGATGGATTGGTGTAGTTGATCTTGATGGCAATTTACTTTGGGATTATAATGATTCTCTTGGCACCTCTGTAAGGAATAGACGTTATCAAGATATAATACGACTCGATGACGGATCCATTATCGTGGGTTCTGAATATGTAGATCTTTATGGTGGTGGAGGGATAAAGCTACATTTAAATGATCATGGAGAAATGAGCTGGCTATCTGGAGGTCCATACCTTTCAGATTTTTTATCTGTTACAGATGCAGGTGAAAACAACTTTCTTACTGTTGGTACTTGTCTTCAAAGAAATATGATTGATTATCCGGAAACCGCTTGTATTGTCTTATTTAATGACGACGGTGAAACCCTCAATACTGTTATTATGGAAGATAGTTTATGGATAATTGACAGAGCATCATTGAATTGTATAATAGCAAATGAGGATACAAGCAGGTTCATTGCTGTAGGTAAATATGAAAACTCAGCCTGGATCTTAGGTATTGAAATTGGAGAAGTTTCGGTCGATAATAATCCTGAAATAACTATTCCGACGCAAATCACTCTTTCAAAACCTTACCCAAATCCATTCAATTCTTCAACCCATTTGATATACACTCTTCCTGAACAATTAAGGATTAATATATCAGTAATAGACTTACTTGGGCGACAAATACTCTCGATTGATCATGGGCTACAAACTGCAGGAACACACAGAATCAACTTTAATTCAGACGGATTGACCTCAGGAATGTACTTGGTATATGTCGAAACATCGTATGGAGTGATATCGAGAAGGATTGTATTACTGAAGTGAAATACAATAGTTTTTAAGATAATATAGTGTAAAAACCCGGAAATTAGATTCCCGGGTTTTTAATGTATGATAATCCTCAGATTTTCTTCTAATCAACCATGGTGTGCTGAGCAGCTTTTGTTTCTAACAAATCATTCGCCCACCAGGACAGCTTCTGTTTCAGGTCTTTTGCATATCCGTGATGTACATAACGGATTTTTCCACCCTGGTCTATCATAACTATAGTCGGAATATTTTCCACTTTGTATGCTTTTTGAATCTTTTCAGTACCGTAGAGGAAAGTCATCGCATATTCGTTTTTCTTCATGAAGTCACGAGCAAAAACAGGATTTTTCTCCATGACGTTTACTGAATAAACTTTGACACCCTTTGCAGCATATTCCCTGGTAAACTCGCTCACTCCCGGCAAAGATTCTATACATGGTTTGCACCATGTTGCCCAGAAATCAAGTACGACGATATTACCCTCAATACTGGCTAATTGTACCATGTTTCCGTCACCATCTTTTAGTGACCATCCGGGAGCTTCTTTCTCGAATTTTGAGGAAAGTGCTTTTTGCATTCTTTTGTCTTCGCTCTTCGTCCAATTATCCTCGAAATGTTTTACGATATTCTTCCATTGAGGTTCTTTATGCATTGAGAAAAGATCACTGTCCTCCATTGCCAGGTCGGCATCGTAAAATCCACTCGACGCTGACTTGTCAAGATATTCCATTGCCATCTCTGTTTTACCGGAGAGCGCTGCAAAACATGCAACATTATACTGATTTGTTGCGATCATTTCACTGGAAGCATCTTCTGATTTTTTGAGGTAGTGTTCGAGTATGGGTTCATATACAAAGGCTGAGCGGTAGATATCATATTTAATCTTTTGGGTCAGCTTTTCCAATGGAACATCTTTTACCTTTTTCTGCTTCTCTGAAACGGTTTGTTGTATGTATTTTTTAACCTCGTCCTTGTTGCCCAACCCGACATTTACAATTGCCCAGGCTCTTTCATCTGCCCATTTGGATTTTTGCTGTTCTGATTTTTCCAGCAGTTTCTGGGCTGATTTATAGTCTCCAGCATACAGGAAATAATTGAATACCACATGCATCAGGTCATCAGCATCACTGAATTTCTTCGCCGTTTTTTCGAAGTACTTTCCATCTTTCTTGATTGATTGCTCAAGTATCTCAATGACTTCGGGTGAGCTTTTCCTGTCAACCAGGTTATGGGAATAGACTACGGTCAATAATCTATAACCATACTGCCAATCAGGCTCTTCTTTTATTACAATTTTTCCAAGCTCAACCTGTAGGACAGGATCACTCGAGATACGTCCTAATAGATATGCATTCTTCCCAGATGCATCCTTTTCATAATGTTTCTTGAAGAAATCCAGGGCTTCATCATAGTTGATGGATTTCCATTCATCCTGTGCCATCCTGACAGCATCGATATCGGAAGAATGCATGGCATATTTCTTCACGATTTTGGTTAATTCATCGACACTTTCAGCGTGTTTCAGGGATTTTTTGAGAGATTCAGGAGTCATATCCTGATCTTTGACGGGTCCGGCTGTAGCCAGGCTGAATACAATAAAAAAAGCCGTTGTCAAAAACAGTATTGCCTTGAATCGCATGTCATCCTCCTTAATTAAGTGAGAACCACGATGACAGTACGAACTCATCACAATAAGTCGTGATCCGGCTCAGAGAACGCTTACTTATCTGTGGTGTGTAAAATGTTATGTGTAATCTACTGGTGAAATATCACCAGGAGTTGCTTAAAAACAAAACCATCCTATTATAAGTTCAAAAGTCAAAGTAGGAAGTAATAAAATGAAAGGCAACACATTGCCGATATTAAGCAAAATTACTCTATAGTAGTTCTTGATAAAATGCTCGTTTTAGGATCGGTAGCATTTCCAGGACATCGAGCTGTCCGGGGCACACTAAAAAAATCAAACGAACTTTACTTTTGAGAACTACTATGAATATAACAGAACGTCATTGCGAGCAGAGTGAAGCAATCCCCTAAAGTGAGTGTGGTCTTTAAAAATCAGGGGATTGCTTCGCTTTGCTCCAATGACGAAAAATCTATTTTATCAGGACAAGCTTATTATATCTCAACTCACCATTGGATTCAATCCTGAGTGGATATGTTCCGGATGGTAATGCTGCAAGCTTCAGGGGCAGGTTGTGAGCACCGCTCTTTAGATAATATGAGTTTGATATCACCTGCCGACCCAAAATATCTGATAACACTACCTTGACCGTACCATTATTTGCAAGTTCAAACATAATCCTGGCTTCAGAGTTAGTGGGATTCGGGTATATTCCCCTCAGCTCGAAGTTTCCAGGTATTATAGTCCTGTTGGAGCCAACATTAAGCAGATAATTCAAGGCACTGGGAATGTTTATTATTCCCCAGCCAAGCAAGGTGTCCGGATTGTTTGATTGAGATGATGTTGTTTTAAAGATGTTTATAATATCCATCGGCAATAATTCGGGATCAGCCTGGAGCAGGATTGCCGCGGCGCCAGCCACCGTAGGACAGGAAAACGAAGTTCCGCTGCCATCAATGTATTCATCAATTGTAGTATCATTTGGAACCCAGACATGGTGCCCCATAGCTGCAACATCGGGTTTGATTCTCCCATCCGCCGTAGGACCCACCGAACTGAATGAGACGTACTCGCCATTAGCACGGGTTGCTCCCACCGCTAAAGTGGAATCGCCGTCAGCAGGAGCGTTGATGCCATCCTGGCCAAGGTTGCCGGCGGAGGTGATCACCAGGAGTCCTCTTTCAGCCGCAAGGTCGGAGGCGATTGTTGTGATCGCAGTGTTTCCGTCAAAATCTTCCGGCAGGTACCAGCCATAATAACCAAGGCTGGTCGAGATCAGATCGGCTCCATTAGCTTCCGCCCATTCCAGACCCGCAACCCAGAAATCTTCCTCCATGACATACTCAGAGTCGGCATCTTCCGTACGAACCAATAGAACTTCAACGTCTGGGGCGATGCCGATCATATAGCCTGTATCCTGCGCCGTAGTTACTGAAATTACAAGGGTGCCATGAGTATGACCATAAACATCATCGGTTGAATCATGCGCATTCCAGGCGCCAACCACATTCGTGTATTGGAGTGCTATATGATCATAGAAATGCCTGAAGCCGGAATCGAGGAATCCTATACGCACCCCATCTCCGGTATATCCCATATCATGCGCTTCCGGAGCGCCGATCAGGTTGTTCTGATCCCAGGAATAGCCATATATGGAAGTATCGATTTCGGAGATAGAGCGGCTTGTGCTTGTTTCAAAATCAGGATCGGTTCTTTTTCCAATTGCAACCGGTCGAACTTCTTTTACATGCTGAAGGCTGGAAATACTTTTTATCTGAGCATCCGTACCCTCAACTGAAACAGCACTCAGCCATTTACTGATAGTACGGATTTTGACGCCATTTTCTCTCAAGGCTAACAGATCATCGGGATGCGGCGGAAGGTCAGATACGTTCACAATATGACCCCTCGCGCGTGCCCGCCTGTCCCTGGCTTTCGTGTCAAGTCCACTCAAAACAGCATCATAAGCTTTCTCGCTTGTATCACGACGATCAAAGAAAATCCAGACCGGATGAGTCAAGGTTCCTGTTTTTTGATTTTTTCTTATACCGTCACCGGATGGTGACGTTGCTGAAACGATAGCCGATTGAAGAAGGAATATTGCCAGGAAGATTGAAAGAATGCCTGTGAAATGGATGTTTGTCTTCACAGGAACAACGAAGTTGTTGATCTGAAATGACATAAGAGACTTCCTCTTCAATAATTTTAAATTCGGAACCATTCAACCCCCAGGATAATCGCAAATATTAGAAAAAGCAGGCTAAGCGCAATCCTGGTAGTGCCGAAATTACGTTTTGACCAGTCGGCAAATCGTTCTGATGCCACACCTCCATAGGCAAGCAAAAATACTATAACCAACGGAGTGATGAATAACAGATTATAGGAAACGAGATATAATAACGCATGTTTCCGTAGTTCAGGATCGTTTAATACAAGAACAATGGTCGGGAGATAAACCTGTCCGGTGCATGCAGCCTCAAACAGACTGACCAGTGCACCAATCCCCATCGCTCCCAACAGCAGATTCCTGGTTTTCAACCCTCTTTTCATTACCTGATGGATACGGCGCTTATTTGTTTTACTTAGCTGGAGAACCTGATCTGTGGTTTTTCTTCCACCCGAATAAAATCTATAAGTATCGCGGACTGAAATAGCGAAGAGTATCATCAGTAGAATAAAAGTTGCGGCATAAATTATTTTGGCAATAATCCCGTATAACGCAAGAGCCTGTAGTGCTCGGAATGCTCCCAATCCAAGCAGCAGGTAAACGGCAAAAACTGATGCAGTAAAGCCAATCCCTACGGTCAACATCTGGGATTTGGAGGAACCGGTATAGCCCAGGAGGCTGATAAAAAAGATCATGGTTGCGAAGGCGCAAGGATTTATTCCGTCCAGTAACCCCGCACCAATAACCGCCCAGAGAGTGATCGATTTGAAGACATTTTTTATTTCGAGATCAGGTGCTTTTAAGATTCGGGAGACGGTTTATTAAGTAGTTTCTTCGTTAGATATTGCTTTTTGAATTGCAGAATTTAACTTCTCTTTCAGGTTTTTCCTTCCCAGGATTTGCGACTCTCCGACGTAGAAATAAAAAGGACTCTTTCGATCAGGTTCACCATAATGTTTCCGCATGGCAAGCAGTCTGGCAAATCCTTCATGGCCATCAATATTGACATTCAGAATTTGGATACGATCACCGTATTGTCGTTCAAGATATGGAAGAACAATGTCTTTCACCCTGCGGCAGGATTGGCAGCCGGGCGAACGAAAGAAATAAACGGCTAACTGATCTTGAGCCCTGGTTTCATTCAAATCAAGATTTGGTGCATTATCTCCATCTACACTATTTGCTCCCTGTGCAACTTCAGTTGTAAGAAGAGTTTCGTCGGAAACTTGTTTCACCGGATCAACCTGTAAACCTTGATCTATCTTTGAATAAACATCTTTTGATTTTTCGGGCTGTATTGAATAATCTCCTTTTGTCGCGGGAGACGAAGTGAGTACTTTGGGTGTAGAAGGCTGGATGACCTGATCATGAGGAATAACCGTAGTATTTAATAACAAACGAACCATGTTGTATTCATCATCTTCAGTGAAGAGATAAAGTACTTTTTCGATTTTTCCCAATGGTTCAGCAGGTTCTACATGAAAAGAGATTATTAACGCGCCGGACGGTTGATTGTTACTGCTCTCGATGATCTCAAATCCAATACATTCACAGGTCACTTCTGCATCGAACGGAATAACCGCATTGTTTTCACCTGCACCTGTTTTCCTGAATGTCAATGTATCCTTGAAAATCTCATCGTGATGATGTTGACCGTAATCGACACGTACCACGTTTTCAGTCATGATCACTTCGGTGGCAAGGGACTGAAGCGGAAATAAAATGAATTGAAGAAGGAATAGCAGCAGGAACGATCTGACAAGCTTATTTACTATTCCGTCTGAATACAATCGAAATACAGCCGGATTTGAATTGTTGATAAGTATTTTTCTAAATGGTAACATTAATTCAACTCGAGTGCAGGATACAGAAATAAGGTTTTAAGTCTATATCTTTTCTACTGATTGTTTCTCTTTTTGTTTCCGTTCGAATGCTTTCAAAGACTGAATTTTCACATTATGTATGGCAACGGGACTGATAGGCGCATTTAATACATCACGTTCAACCGAAGATATGGCATCTACAACCTCCATACCCTCAAGAACCTCGCCGAACACAGTATATTTACCGTCAAGGTGAGACTTTCTGCTGAGGCATATATAAAATTGACTATCTGCTGAGTTATAAAACAGGCTGTCTTCTGAAAAGGGATCAGCAGTTCGCGCCATACCTACAGTACCGCGTTCGTGGATATGATCATTGAACTCCTGTTCAAGCTTCACACCACTTCCACCACTTCCATACCTGGAGCGGGAAGCATTTGGATCCCGTGTTTGCGGATCACCGGTCTGGATGATGAATTCAGGTATAACACGGTGAAAAAGAAGACCATCGTAAAAACCCGATTGCGCTAATTCAATAAACCGGTTTACGTGATTCGGCGCCGCCTCGGGATAAAACATGAAAGTAAAATTACCCAGATCTGTTTCAACAACTGCAACTTTATTGCTTCGACTGCCGGAACAACCGGTTATTACGGTGATCACAATTGATCCAATCAAAAGTGCAATAGCATTACGCAAAAGATTCCTCTGAAATTATTCATTTAATAACTAAAAATATAACCTGAGTGAATGATAGGAACAAAACTGTTTCTATGAGGGAGAACCATAATCAGTACATCTTTTCATTGTATACCGGTTACGAAACGCCAGGCATTGATTTATTTCTTCCTAAATAGATGATGATGGGAACATGGAGACAGCAGTACACAGTACATATTGCTCGTTTGTGAAAAAATGTTATATTTCATCCTCATAATTGATAGGGAGTGAGGAGCTATTTCCCTGCAGATAAAACAAAACGTTCTATAGAAAAATTTAGTGCCGGCATATTGCCGGGATTAAACAAAAGGAGTTGTCCATGTCCAATTTTGTATCCTCCGTTATGGATGGGGTGAAAGCCAAAAATCCGGCAGAACCTGAATTCCACCAAGCTGTACAAGAAGTTGTAGAATCTCTTGAAGTAGTTATCGAGAGACATCCTGAGTATCGTACCGCCAAAATCATCGAAAGAATTATTGAACCTGAACGCGTAATCATGTTCAGAGTTCCCTGGGTTGATGATCAAGGTGAAGTCCAGGTAAACCGCGGATTCCGGATTGAGATGAACAGTTCTCTCGGACCTTATAAAGGTGGTCTGCGTTTCCATCCCTCAGTGAATCTTGGCATTCTGAAGTTTCTTGCATACGAGCAGGTCTTCAAGAACAGCCTGACCACACTTCCCATGGGTGGTGGTAAAGGTGGCTCAGACTTTGATCCCAAAGGTAAAAGCGACAATGAAGTAATGAAATTCTGCCAGAGCTTTATGACTGAATTATGCCGTCATATTGGTCAGTTTACAGACGTTCCTGCTGGCGATATCGGTGTCGGTGGACGTGAAATCGGCTTCCTTTTTGGACAATATAAGAGAATCCGTAATGAGTTTGTCGGAGTCTTGACAGGTAAAGGTTTGAACTGGGGCGGCTCGCTGATTCGTCCGGAAGCTACCGGTTATGGCGCTGTATATTTCGCAGCCGAAATGCTCAATACTCGCAATGATACTCTCGAAGGAAAGACCTGCATCGTTTCCGGTAGTGGAAATGTTGCACAATACGCCACCGAAAAAATCCTCGACCTGGGTGGAAAAGTAGTTACAGTTTCTGATTCAGGCGGCTTTATATATGATGAAGCGGGAATTGACCGTGAAAAACTCGCCTATATTATGGATCTGAAAAATGTACGTCGTGGTCGGGTCAATGAGTACGCGGAAAAATACAGCAGCGCAGTTTACACTCCTGCAGATTCCAATCTTGACTACAACCCGCTCTGGGACATCAAAGCCGATTGCGCGTTCCCAAGTGCTACTCAAAATGAGATTAACGGCAACGATGCAGCAAATCTTCTCAAGAATGGTGTTTATGTCGTATCTGAAGGTGCAAATATGCCTTCTACTCCTGACGCGACAGAGCAGTACATTGCAAAAGGAATCCTGTATGGTCCCGGTAAGGCTGCAAATGCCGGTGGTGTGGCGGTCTCTGGTCTTGAAATGTCACAGAACAGCTTGCGTTTAAGCTGGACACGTGAAGAAGTCGATCAACGCCTCCAGGGTATTATGAAAGCTATTCACAAGCAAGCTTTTGAGGCAGCAGAACGCTTCGGCACACCCGGCAACTATGTCAATGGTGCTAATATCGCCGGATTCCTCAAGGTTGCTGATACAATGATTGATATGGGAGTTGTCTAATACGACAATACCAATTAAAAGATATTAGTTCTTGTTTTGCGGGATTAGAATTATAATCCCGCTTTTTTATGCCTTAAATCGTATTGAATTACTTTTCATATGGTTTTTTGGGTTGACAGTAGATCCCATTCATTGAAAGGGATCTACGAATGATGAACATGCACTTTTTCGAAGTGGTCTGTCAGGACCGGGTGTATGGGTCCATCCTCACCGTGGATAAACTGGCGCACGATTGGGTCGTCGTTGGAATTAGCTTCATCCGGAGTGCCAAGATCTTTAAATTCACCCTTATGAAGCAGCACAATTCGATCGGCAATCGTAGAAGCTGAATGCATATCATGAGTTATTGTAAGAGATGTAACATTTAGTTCCTTATTAAGACGTTTAATCAAACGATTGATAATTCCCGACATAATCGGATCGAGACCCGTGGTAGGTTCGTCATACAGCATATATGCCGGATTTGGCGCAATCGCCCTGGCGAGCCCGACACGTTTACGCATACCTCCGCTTAGCTCCGAAGGCATCCGCGTCCCGATAATTTCTACACCGCCTGTTCCGGAAATTCCAGTCATCCCGAGACCTACCATGTCAAGGCAATCATATACTCGTTTACGTATTCCATTTTCACCGCCACACATTTTGTGTCGCCGCAGTGCAAGAGCGATGTTTTCGAATACGTTCATTGAATCCCAAAGCGCCGAATTTTGAAAAAGCACTCCGATGTTTTCCAAAACCTTATATAAACCTTTCCGTGAGAGTGTACTGATGTCTCTTCCTTCTACATATACCCTGCCCTCATCCGGCTTGATAAGACGAAGAATGTGACGAAAAGCTACACTTTTTCCTGAACCGGAGCGTCCGATGATAACGACTGATTCGCCCTCTTCGACAGTCAGGTTGACATTCCTGAGAACGGGTTTTTCGCCAAAACTTTTCTTTATATTGACCAGCTCTATCATTTTATACCCTTAGAATAGCAGCAATGCAAGGAGATAGTCAGTAATCAGTATCAACACAGCTGCATAGACAAATGCCCGTATGGTCGCCTGTCCCACTCCTTCTGCCCCTCCGGCTGTATTTAAGCCGACATAAGTTCCTATCAGACAAACCAATCCACCGAATGTAATCGATTTGACAAGCATGATTTGAACGTCTTTCATCTTAAACCAGACCGGTATTTCGCCAAAAAATGTCTGTGCACTAAGATCAAGGAACAGGAAGCCAACTGCAAAACCGCCAAAAATAGCTACGCAGACCGAGATTGTCACTATTACCGGAACCATAATAAACCCGGCAAAGAACCTCGGCGCAGCAAGATATCTTACCGGATCGATTGCGAAAACGACGAGTGCGTCAACCTGCTCGCTTATCTTCATTGTTCCAAGCTCTGCAGCCAAGGAAGAACCGACCCTGCCCGCGAGAACCAACCCGCAAAGAACCGGTCCCAGCTCTACCATCACAGCCTTAAAAGTCGCAACACCGATGTATTTGGCGGGAACGAGTGAACCGAACTGGTAGTTGGACTGCCAGGTGGAAACCGCCCCGGTGAAAGCGCCGATGAGCAGAACCAAAGGCAGGCTCTGCACCCCGATAATCATCATCTGGCGCGCATATAAACGACGGTCGACAAACACAAAACGTCCGTTGACAATTATCCGCCATAACAGAAATAACGCTCTGCCAAGCTCAGTCATTGAGTAGATCGTTTTAGATCCGATAGTTCGAATCATACCTTACCCATTATTACAGTCTTCCAGCAAATTGTTCATTTATTATAATAAATACCATCTATAGTAACTCTCAAATTTATTGTTCGTTTGATTTAGGGTGCCCCTGACAGCTTGATGTCAGGGAGATGATTTATCGAATTTGAATCGAGCCTTCTTTTCAAAAGATACTATATCTAATGATCTTGTTAGTCAACATCTATTATAGGATGTCTTAGTATTGTTTTCAGTTTTTCCGGAGCAACCCGCCTTGCATCAGACAAATATATCTCATGATGCAGCCCGTGAAAAATTTTCCCGTTTTCCCTGGCGAAATCCTCTATTTTTCTAATCAACGGTGTTTCTTCAGCGTATGATCCCAGGTGAAGCGCCTGCACACACAAACCTTCTTCATAAGTTTCGAGACTTACCTTTTCAACGCCTTCTTTCCCTTTTTGGGAGGCTGTTTCTATGGCTTTTTGGACGTCTGCTGCGGTGATAAAATCGGGAACCCTGATCATCAGGTTGTACTTCCAGCTATCCCGCGGTTGATCTATAAAATCGTATGTGCTGCCTTCAGCCCACCATTGTCCCTCTAATTGACAAACCTTATAGTCCAGTCCTTCTTCTTTCTTTTTTGTCATTTTTGCAGCAAATGCAACGCTGTACATCGCGCCAACCGCAACCTGAAAGCCATCACCACTTGGATCGCCCTGTCCCGAAAGCATTAGAAATTGTGCCAGTTTTACTTCAACCAGGCGAGGGTTTTTTTTTTGCTGCATACTCATCCTTATGCAGTTTGTACAAATCGATTTTTTCAGGGGCGCTCATTAATATTTCCTACATAGCTATGTTGCGTAATTTAGAGAAAATAGAGTCAAAGAGCCAACGAAAAAAAAAGAAGCCGGAAAAGATTAATCACCGGCTCCGGTTATAAGATTTTTATTCTGCAGCTTCAATTATCGAAAGGATTCTGTTCACCATTGTATTAAAATCAGAATGACAGCAAAAAACTCTCAGTTAAATATTTCCCTTTTTCCCGTTTCCGGGATTATTTCTTATTGCCACTTCCAGGCGCGCGATAGCAGTGCTTATCTCTGTAAGCATTGAACGCAACTCGATACTAAGGCTGTCCAGTTCGCGCCTCCCGGCTTTGGTATCCTCGAGGTGGCGGATTTCAGACCTGAGTTTGCTATATGAAAGAGAAACCGTTACAATGAGCGTACCCAACCAGATTAGTTCTCTAATTGTAAATTCCATCATAATTATTGTAGTCTCTTAATAAATTTTATATCACATCTAAAGATTTGGTTAGATAAGACTTAAAAAGATTGAAACCATCCCCACAGGGGATAGATTTGAATAGCCATGGGTGGAACCCATGGAACGCTGTGATTCAATAGAAAACAACCCTGAAGGGGTTTGGCCATGCAAGCGCGAAAAAAAACTTGAAAAAATTGTTCGCAGCAAACGCAGTATAATATCAGTATAACAGTATTAATTATTGTCCAACCCTGTCAGGGTTGGTTTTATGTGTGCCCAGCATGGTGTGGACACCTTTTTATTAATACACCCCGATTTGGGGGAAGTAAAACCGATTGGCAAGGGCGTTGCTGGCAACGGCAGGGTCTGAAGGCAGCCATAGGCAGCATACGGTGTACAGCGTAAGCGAACCTGATACGGCGGGACAGGTGGGTAAGCGTGCAT
>Ga0208648_1001646_pt1 | contig 17406 bp, 11 predicted proteins | sample AntAceMetag02UKL_FD_184772 | JGI IMG/M metagenome (GOLD analysis project Ga0208648, IMG submission 184772) | Saline lake microbial communities from Ace Lake, Antarctica - Antarctic Ace Lake Metagenome 02UKL (SPAdes) (version 2) | ecosystem: Environmental > Aquatic > Non-marine Saline and...
AATTTGTAAAAAAATGAGTTTAAATTATGATTATTTAGAAAAAAAGTATTAATTTTGAATTGATTTAAGATAATCGTTAATGGGTTCTACGATTTATCTTGAAAAAATGAATTTTTAGAACCCACCTTAAATCATTTTCCACTTTTTCATTGAAAAATAGCTTGTTGGCTTGTTTTTAATTTTTCCGATAAAGGATTCAAATCGTAATAATATTAAAAAAAAGTTTATATTTTTTGACAAAACACTTGTTTTTGTTTATGAAATGATTAATTTTATGGATTAATGCTATTTTTTTTAATAAATAAGGCAACCAATTTTAAAATTACTCGTCTATGATAAAATGATTAATTTTAAAAATAAACCTTTTATAATTAAACAATGAATTATGAGAAGATTAAATAAATTATCAGTATTTTTTTTCAGTCTGCTTGTTTTAATACTAACATCTGAAATATCATTTTCACAAAATGTAAACGCAATTGAAAAATATCCATTAGATGAATGGACATTATATCAGGAAATTTCCGGTGTTGAAGTTTATTTCCAAAGAACAGAATGTCATGACATTAAATATGACAAACATGCTGAGTATATTCTAATAAAAATTATTAACACAACAAAAAACGATTTAAATGTTCAGTGGAAAAGAGAGATATGGTATAATTATGAATGCTTTAATTGCGAATCAGAGAGTGATGAATATATTAGCAATGTGTTTGTTAAAGCTGGAGAAAGTATTGAAGGGGACTGTTATAAAGAATCTGATAGGAATTTAAATATCTGTTCTAAATTATTAAGATATAATACAAAAAAATTAACCGATTTTAAAATGACCGAATTAGAAACACACTCTATGAAAAACTAAAGAAAGTTTAATTTATTGCTAAACAAAAACAAACCATTATGAGAAATAAAAAAGGAATTTTCTACAATGTAGTTTTTTTTATTGCCCTATTATTGTTTAATGTAAGTTTATTTGGACAAGCATATTGGAATATCGTAACAGTTGACCCATTAGAAATTTGCCTCGGCGATTGTGTTGAGCCGTATTCGGATGGAGACCAGTCTGTTGTGTTGATGAACAATGATTTTAATAGTCAAACTATTGGAACAGGCTGGGTGTCAAACGCTAATCCCTCATTTTCAAATCCATGTGAAGTTGCCGGTGATGGAAACGATGGAACTCCTCACCTATGGATTGGTAGTACTGCTAGTTTCCCCAGAGATTTAACAACGGTAGCTTATTCTGTTACAGCTCAATGTCAAATATGTTTTGACTTAAAATTTGCAACACAAGGTGTTAGTTCACCATGTGAAGGGCCTGACGAAGTTGACGAAGGCGTTTCTCTTCAATGGTCAACTAATGGAGGTGCTACATGGACTGATATAATTTATTTTAGCCCCGATGGTTGTTTATATCCATCAAACATATGGGTAGGTCAGGGAACTTCTGTAAGTCAAAATTGCAGTTCTGATTTTATTGTATGGAATAACTATTGTTTTAATGTTCCTGCAGCGGCGACAGGAAATAATACACAATTTCAATGGCATCAGGAACAAGTAACAAGTGCAACTTGTGATCATTGGGGAGTAGATAACGTTGTAATTGATTGTCCTACACCAAATGTGACAATAGAGTGGCACGACAGTTATACAAATACAATATTTTCAACTATTGGTGATCCACCACCTTATTGTCCTACAAACAGCACAACAATAACCGCCACAATAGATGATGGAATAGGTTCTGATGTAGAAACTTTTGATGTTATTGTTTATCAACCACCAACTTTATCTTTTTCAATACCAGCAGACTTTTGTTCTGCAGACCCTGTATATCCTTTAACAGGTACTCCTGTTGGAGGTGCATTTTCAGGACCAGGTGTTTCAGGTAATGCCTTTGATCCTGCCGTAGCAGGAGTTGGAACACATACAATTACATATACATGGGATCAGTATAATTCTGCAGGAACGACTGTTTTATGTTCATTTACAACAACTCAGAATACAACTGTTCATGCATCACCTACTTCTACTTTTACAACTGTTGATGTATGTATAAATAATAACTCTGATATTATATATACAGGTAATGGTGGTGCTGGTGATACTTATGGATGGAATTTTAATGGAGGAACTATTGTATCGGGTACAGGTCAAGGACCATATCAAGTTTATTGGACAACTGCTAATACATATACTGTTTCATTAACAGTAACAGACGCTTATGGCTGTTCTTCTACTTCAACAATGCCGGTAGTGGTTAGTGATCCTGGTGCAGCCAATGCAGGTACAGGAGGAAGTGAATGTGATTGGGACTTTACTTTCAATGGCTCAACTTCTGTTGGGGGTTCGTGGTCATATACAGGACCTGGAGGAGCAACGTTTGTACCAAATGCAAATACACCTACAGCTACAGTTAATGTTGATACTGATGGTACATATATTTTTACTTGGACTGAAGGTACAGCAGGATGTTATACTACGGATAATGTACAAGTAATTTTTTATCAAACTCCTATAGCTAATGCAGGTACAGGAGGAAGTGAATGCGATTTTGATTTTGATTTAAATGCTATTCCAAGTGTTGGAACAGGTACATGGACATATACAGGTCCGGGAAATGCATTGTTTAACCCAAATGCCAATTCGCCAACTGCAACAGTTACAGTTACAGTAGAAGGTACGTATACATATACTTGGACAGAGGATAATAATGGATGTATAGACAGCGATGATGTACAGGTTATTTTTTATGAACAACCTATTGCAAATGCTGGTTCGGGAGGTTCATATTGTAGCGATAATTATACATTTACTGCTGTGGCAAGTGCTGGAACAGGAACATGGACTTATACAGGACCCGGTACTGCTAGTTTTGTACCAAATGCAAATACAGCTAATGCAACAGTAACGGTTGGGACATGGGGAACATATACATTTACGTGGACAGAAAATAGTAATGGATGTATAGATTCTGATGATGTAACAGTAACTTTTAATTATACACCTACTTCAGATTTTACGGTAAATCCAGCAGCAGTATGTATAGGTGATGATGCAAGTATTACGTATACTGGCACTGGTTCACCAACTGCAATTTATACTTGGAATTTTGATGGTGGTACAGCAACACCAGGTACAGGACAAGGTCCTCATGCTGTAAACTGGAATTCTTCAGGAACAGCAGATATAACGCTTCAGGTTACTGAAAATGGCTGTACATCAATTATTACTACTCAGCAAGTTACTATATATCCAGATCCAACATCAGACTTTGTTGTAACACAACCTCCTTGTTTTGGTGATGATGCAATTCTTACATACACAGGAACAGCAAGTAGTTCAGCAACATTTAATTGGACTTATGGTGGAGGAAGTGCAATTCCCGGAGGAACTGTTATTGGACCTCAATATGTGAATTATACATCTACAAACACTTATGATGTTAGTTTACAAGTTACGGAAAATGGATGTATTTCAACAGTAAGTACTTATCAGGTGATTGTTCAGGAACAATTGTCTAGCAATATAATTGGTACAGACATTTTATGCTTTGGAGAACTAAATGGTGCCGCAGATTTAACTGTTTCAGGAGGTGTATTACCGCACACATTTTTGTGGTCAGACCAAAGTACAGATGAAGATATATTTAATGTGGCTGCTGATGATTATGGAGTTACTATTACAGATGATAATGGATGTATATTAATTGATCATATAACAATTCTTGAACCACCTCCTATTGTGTTAACTCCACCCTTAGACAAGAATATCTGCAATGGGCAAAGTGTAACATTAACTGCAAATGCAAGCGGTGGTACAGGTAATTTATATTATGTGTGGAATGGAGATACAACAACAACAAATTCAATCCTTGTTTCCCCTATCGTCAATACTGCTTATACTGTATTTGTTTTTGATGATAATGGATGTTTTACATCTGTTGAGATAATTAATGTATTAGTTTCTCCGGGAGTAACATTAGAATTATTTGCTAACGATACTTTTATATGTCCTGGCGACCCTGTTTATATACATGCTAATTATTTAAGTGGAGTTCCGCCTTATTATTTGACATCAGGTGATGGTTCTGTAATTTCTACACCTTTTATTGTAAACCCAACAGAAGAAACGGAATATATAGTTAATGTTGTAGATCAATGTGGTTCTATTGCAGTAGATAATATTACAATCTATATATATCCCGTTACTATTCCTGAATTTCAAGCAGATCCTTCATCAGGATGTACACCCTTGACGGTAAATTTCCATGAAAATAATCCAAATCTTTACGAGTATTATTTATGGAATTTTGGGGATAATGATTTTGATAATTTATCATTTGATGATAATCCCACACATATTTATGATGACCCTGGCACTTACGATGTAACTTTAACAGTAACTTCTTACGATGGATGTGAAAGTAAATTAACAATACCAAATATGATAACAGTTTATCCTACACCACATGCACAATTTATAGCAGATCCTGAAGTAGTAAGTATTATTAAACCATATATTTATTTTGAAAATTTCTCAAGTCTTGCCGACCAATATTTATGGGTGTTTGGCGATGGAGATTCTTCGAGTATAATCAACCCTATTCATATTTATCCTATGTACCCAACAGGAACATATAATGTAACTCTTATTGCATATACATTATTTGGATGTACGGATACAGCATATCAAGAAGTTATAGTACAAGATGAATATACATTTTATGCTCCAACAGCATTTTCCCCCGATTTTGATGGTATTAATGACTACTTTATAATAAAAGGAAATGGCATAGACAAAAGAAATTTTAATATGATGATATATGACAGATGGGGTGAAGTAATTTTTGAGACTGATGATTTGCATATGGGATGGGACGGACGAGTTAAAGGAGGTAATATTGCAAAAATTGGAACTTATACATGGCTTGTAACATTTAAAAATCATAAAGGGATACAGCATCAGGAAGGAGGTTCTGTTACAGTGATAAAATAAGAAATCCTAATCAATTAGTAATATTTCAAGCACTGTGTTTGCATATTTACAATATCTGTTGTTTTAAGCTTAATATCATAAGTAATAACATTTATATCAGGGTTTATTCTTTCAATATTTTCTTTTAGCATCAATACTTTTTTCTTGCTAATATTTTTTCGATTTCTTTAAATGTCATTTTGTATATACACTTTTTTCATATATGGTAAAAAATCTTTTGTGCCTCCGTTGTCTTTAATGATATTCAGTACATTATTGTCATTATTTGCAAAAACAGAACCAAATACAAATTTAATGTTGTTATAATTAAACATATCCTTATTAAGAATATTTGAAGGACCTAAAAGAAACACATCACAATTATTATTAGTGTTGTTTACGATATTTAAAAATGTTTTATTAAAAATAGTAGTTCCCGATAATATTACTGCATCGGCTTTTTTAACATTCTCAATTTGCTCATTCATACAAGTAAGCATGGGATGAACTTCAACCTTGTCGAATATGGTTAAATTAATGTTTTCTTTCTCAAACTTATTTACTAATGAGCGAAAAAAGCCAATCATTATAATATTATTGTATTTTTTAAAATCTATTTCATCAAAAATATCAATTTCGCAGTTGTATTTGTTATTATAATTATTGATGGCATTAAAATATGCACATGCAGCTATTCTGTGATTAATATTGTTAAGATCTATTTTAGAAAAATCCTCTATTCTAAAATCAATTTTATTGTTAAGAGTAGAACAAACTCCAATGTTCCCATTTTTTAATAGAATTGCAAGATATTTTTCACCTATAATAAGTTTTTTAATATCGTTTGCTATGATATTATTTTTATTGTAAAAATATTGTAATGGTTCAATCATAATGAGTTTAGCAGAGTGTTAGCGCTTAATAGTTACAACACCATTGTAAGGTTTAATACCATTTTTTAGGTCTAATATATAAACATAACCGGCCATTGGCAATTCTTTGCCATCACAAGTTCCATCCCAACGATTATTATCATATTCAAATCCACTTCCGGTAAATATAAAAACAATATCTCCCCAGCGATTAAAAATTTCAATACTAATATCTGGATAATAGTTTAGGTTTGTTATTTGCCAATTGTCGTTATATCCATCACCATTTGGAGTAATAAGTGTTGGTATATCGAAAGGAATATCAATAGTGTAAATACCAATAATTTCACAATTATTAAAATCTTTTACAGTTACCTGATAAGTACCCGAAATTAATCCATTAATGTTTTCACTTGTTTCATTATTAGACCATAAATAATTATAAGGAAAAGTTCCGCCATTAGTAGTAATGTCAATATTTCCAAAGAAATTTGTTATGTAAATAGAATCTGCCAATGTTAATAATTCCGGTTGTGTAACAAAAATAGTGTCAGTAGAAGTACAGGCATTATAATCGGTAACAGTTAAAAAATAGTTATTACTTGTAATATTTGTTAAAACAGAATCTGTTTCACCATCATCCCATAAATAGCTATATGGTTCAATACCTCCCGATACGTAACTGTTAACTATTCCATCGCTAAAATCATAACATAATGGCATTGTGTAATCAAGATAAACAACTAACAAATCTGGTTCTTCAACATCAATTTTAGGTATTTGAACAATGCATCCGTTATCGTCGGTTACTGTAACGGCGTATGTTCCCATAGGTAACCCGGTAATATGAGAATTGGCAGAGCTATTAAACCAATAATAATTATAAGGTGTTGTTCCTCCGCTAACATCAAGAAAAATCATTCCCGTACTGTCGCCATAACAAAGTACATCTACAACAGAATCAACAACTAAAAGTTGGGTTGGCTCAGTTATATTAATACTGTCAACTGTAACACAATTGTTAGTATCAGTAATTGTAAGATAATATAAACTAGCTGTTACACCATTAATATAATCTAAGGTATCACCATTTGACCATAAGTATGTATATGGAGTAGTGCCTCCAGTTACGAATGAATTAGCATTACCATTACTAAAACCAAAGCAAGTTACATTATTCTGTGTAATTAATACTTCAAGTATAGAAGGCTCAGTTATTACAGCAGTATCAATATATGTACAAAAATTATTGTCAGTAATTGTGAGATAAAATGTGCCTGGATATAGATTTAAAATAGTATCGTTAGTGCTACTGTTTGACCACAAATATGTGTATGGCATTATTCCACCTGATGGAATTGAAATAGCAGTTCCGTTGCTATCATTAAAACAAGATATATTTTGAGTTAATAATGAATCAATTAATGCATTTGGTTGATCAATAAAAATACTGTCGTTTTTTGTACAGGCATTATCGTCAGTTAAAGTAATATAAAACCAACCATAAGGCATGTTTTGTGCATTTGCAAGAGTATCTCCATTTGACCAATTATAATAGTAAGGTATTGTTCCACCACTATCATATATCTGTGCTGTTCCGGTGCTGTCGCCAAAACACAAAACATCTGTTTGTGAAATAGAATCTATGAAAAGTTCGGTTGGTTCTGTAATTACGATGCTGTCAGTTAAGACACAAAGATTATTATCAGTAATTGTAAGATAAAATGTGCCTGGGTATAAATTTGAAATAGTATCGTTAGTGTTTCCATTTGACCACAAATATGTATATGGCATTATTCCACCAGATGGAATTGAAATAGCAGTTCCGTTGCTATCATTAAAACAAGATATATTTTGAGCTAATAATGAATCAATTAATAAATTTGGTTGATCAATAAAAACACTATCGTTTTTTGCACATGCATTATTATCAGTTAAAGTAACATAAAACCAGCCATAAGGTATATTTTGTGTATTTGCAAGAGTATCCCCGTTTGACCAGCTATAATAATAAGGTGCTGTTCCGCCACTATCATAAATCTGTGCTGTTCCAGTACTGTCGCCAAAACATAAAACATCAGTTTGTGAAATAGAATCTATAAAAAGTTCGGTTGGTTCTGTTACTTCTACACTATCAATTAAGACACAAAAATGATCGTCAACAACAGTTATATAATACATTCCTGCACTTGCGTTTGATAAAGTATCGCTTGTTCCCAAGTCTGACCATAAGTACCCATAAGGTGAAGTTCCTCCTGCAATATTTACAATTGCAGAACCATCACTTCCTCCAAAGCAATTAACATTAACAACATTAAACGTATCTGTTAATTGTAAAGGTTGAAGAACGTGAGCGGTATCAGATGTAGTACAACCATACATATCAGAAACAATAACATAATAATCGCCTGCAATTAAATTTCCTATAGTATCATTGTTTGAAGCAGTAGACCATAAAAAATTGTATGGTAAAGTACCTCCTGAAGGAGAAACATAAGCAGAACCATTATTGTCTCCAAAACATAAAGCATCTGTAACCGTTAAAGTATGATTGATATAACAGGGGCAAATATCATCAATAATTGAATTTGTAGGCAATTCTATTACTGCAATGGTGTTTTCTGTTGCTCCTGTTGCAGTAAGCAAAGCAGTTGCATTTTGAATAAAAACAGGTGAGTTTACAGTTGGCGTTATATCTATAGAATAGCAGTTATATGCAAAACCCAGTGAATCAGTTCGAACAAAGTAGTTATCATAGTTTCCTGAGCCAAAACTTCTTGTTTGACCTGTTAGCATAAATCCGTTGTCAGTAGTAATGCAACCTGCATAAAAAAAATCATTTTGTATTCCTCCAAACACTTTAGCCCAAGCTAAATTACCATTATTGTCAGTTTTAATCAGCATTGCATCATCAAGTCCATATCCTAAACTGTTTGCCTGACTTATAAGAATAAAACCATTATCATTAGTCTCGTGTACCTCCCAGCCAAAATCATTACCTGTATCTCCAAAAGTTTTAGTCCACAACAAATTTCCAACAGAGTTTAATTTAATTAAAAAAGCATCCCAAGAGCCTGCTCCTGCAGAATTTGTTGAACCTGCAATTATATATCCTCCATCAAAAGTTTCTTCCACAAAATATCCAAATTCAGAACCGGCCATTCCATAACTTGCTGACCATTGTTCACTTCCAAGCGAATCTGTTTTTACGGCAAATACATCGCTGCTTCCAACTCCATATGAAGCGGTTTGTCCTACCATAATAAACCCTCCATCAGAAGTAATATCTAATCCATATAAATATTCATTATCGGTTCCACCAAATACATTTGTCCATAATACATTACCGTTAATATCTGTTTTTATTAAATAAAATTGGGCTATATTTCCATAGCTAAATGTAATTCCTCCGATAATAAAACCTAGATCACTAGTTTGCCTCACTTTTATTCCCCTGTCATTCAATGTTCCTCCATATGTTTTTGACCATAGAATATTCCCATTAGCATCAATATTAATAAGAAGTACTTCACTTGAAGTACTTAGAAAATTAGATTGACCAACAACAATGTAACCCCCTCCTGCTAATTCATCAATATCATAACCATCATCAATTGATGTTTCTCCATATGTTTTTGTCCATAAAGTATCTCCATTTATGTCGGTTTTCATTACATAAAAATCAGTACCACCTGGTCCGAAACTCAAAGTATTTCCTGCAAAAATAAATCCTCCATCAGAAGTTTGTTTAACAGCCCTAAAAGTTTCATTGCTTGTGCCTCCAATAGCTTTTTGATAAAATTGTTGAGAGTGTAAAAAGTTGACGGTGAGTAAAATAAATAACAAAAGCGCGGTTTTTATTAAATTCATATTATTTTGTTTTTGTTTATTTTATTTTTATTTACCACATGTAACATCCAATTATAATCATTATTTTGTGTTATTAAGGGCTTTAATAATGAATGTTTCATATTACTATTGTCTAATACGAATAGCAAATATATGTAATAATATCAAAATAATAAAGTCTTTAATGATAATTGAAAGTGATATATATCACTTTCAGCAAATTAAATTATATAATGTTATTGTGTAATTTGTCGGTTATCTGATTTTGGCATCAAATTCTTTTTCAAAAATTCTGATTAAATTATTCATTACTTTATCAATTTGTTTGTCGGTTAAAGTTTTGTTTTCATCTTGTAAAATAAAACTAATAGCGTAAGATTTTTTATTTTCATCAATTTTATCTCCCTGATAATAATCAAACAAACTTATATCTTTAATTAATCGCTTTTCAGTTTTATATGCTAATGCTTTAATTTGTTCAAATTCAATATTTTTTTCAAGTAATAATGCAAGATCACGTTTTACTTCGGGATATTTAGATAAAGTAGTATATTTTAGTTTAATATTTCCAATAATGTTTAAAAGTTTTGTCCAAAAAATATCGGCATAAAAAACATTCTGAGATATATCAAAATCATTTTTAATATTTTTATTTACAATACCAAAAATTGCAATTTCTTTTTCATTATATGAATATTTCAAAGCTTCATTAAAAATGTCGTTACTAACATGTTTTATTTTAATTTTATCTATATCAATTCTTAATCTTTGTAAAACATTTTCAACATAAGTTTTTAATAAAAAGAAGTTTGTATCTTTATCTGCAATATTCCAGTTTGATTTATTTTGTTTCCCTGTAATAAATAATGCAAGATGCTCTTCTTCAGAATATTTATCTAATTTTTCATTCGATTTAACATCAGGGTTGTAATAATAGCAATTACCAAATTCATAAAATTTAAGATTAGAATTTTTTCTGTTAATATTATAAGATATTGCTTCCAGTCCACCAAATATCAATGTTTGACGTAATGAATTAAGATCCTTACTTAAAGGATTATAAATATCAACAGAATTTTCGAATTTACATGTTTCTGTTTTTTTGTAATATTCTTTTTTTGTTAAAGAGTTAGACATTATTTCATTAAAGCCTGAGTAAGATAGCATGTCTGAAATAATATTTGTTAATTGTTCTTTGTCAGGTTTTTGAAAATATTGAATTGTAGAGTTAACTTTTGATGTAGTTTCAATATTGTTATATCCATATATTCTCAAAATTTCTTCAATAATATCAGCTTCTCTTGTTACATCAACTCTGTAAGTTGGTATTTCAAGGAGTAAACCACTATCTTTTTCAGCAACAATATTAATTTCCAGTGATTTTAATATATTTTTAATCCTATCTTTTTCTATTTTATAGCCAATTAATCTGTTAAGATTTTGGAATAAGAGTTCAACCATTTTATTTTTAACAGGGTTTGGGTAGATATCAACTATTTCGGATGATATTTTTCCTCCTGCAATTTCTTTTATTAAAAGTGCGGCTCGTTTTAATGTATAAACAGTAATATTTGGATCTGCTCCTCTCTCAAATCTAAAGGAAGAATCAGTATTTAAACCGTGTCTGCGAGCAGTTTTTCGAACCCATACAGGATTGAAATAAGCACTTTCAATGAAAATGTTTTTTGTTTCAGAGGAAACACCTGATTTTTGTCCGCCAAATACTCCGGCTATACACATTCCTTCATTTTTATTACAAATCATAAGGTCATTGTTTGATAATTCCCTTTCAATTTCATCTAGTGTAATAAACTTTGATTTATTTTTTAAAGTTTTAACAATAACTTCTTTTCCTGCAATTTTATCTGCATCAAAAGCATGCAAAGGTTGTCCTGTTTCGTGAAGTATATAATTACTTATATCAACAATATTATTTATTGGTTTTAAACCAATAGCTTTAAGTCTGTTTTTTAACCAGCTTGGAGATTCTTTTACTTCAATCCCTGAAATTGTAATACCGGAATATCTTGGACAAGCATCTTCATTATTTACTAATACATAAATTGGATAATTGTTGTTGTCTGTTTCAAAAGAAGATACATCTGGTTTTATTAATTCAATGTTTTGTTCTTGTCTTAAATAAGCAGCAAGATCTCTGGCTACTCCATAATGCGAAGCGCTGTCAATACGGTTAGGGGTAAGGTCAATATCAAAAACAGTATCGGTTTCGATTTTAAAATATTCACCAGCAGGTGTACCTATTTTGGCATTTTTATCTAAAACCATAATACCTTCATGTGAACTGCCAAGTCCTATTTCGTCTTCGGCACAAATCATTCCTACAGATTCTACACCTCTTATTTTAGTTTTTTTAATTTTAAAACTGTCACTTTCTCCGTATAAAGTTGTACCCACAGTAGCAACAACAACTTTCTGACCTGTTTCAACATTTGGTGCACCACAAACAATATTCAATAATTCGCCAGTTCCTATATCAACAGTTGTAACAGTAAGTTTGTCGGCATCGGGGTGTTTTATTTTTGTTATAACTTTACCTATAACCAAGCCTTTAAGTCCACCTTCTACAGATTGAAATTGCTCAACACCGGAAACTTCGAGGCCAATGTCAGTAAGAATATCTGCAATTTTATCTGCTTCAAGGTCAATGTTTATATATTGTTTTAGCCAGTTATATGAAATTTTCATAAAATTATTGTTTCAAAATTTTGTTCAACAAAAGTAAAGTTTTTTTTATAAACGACAGCTATTTTTATAACTAAAGGATAGTTTCAATTCCTTTGCCGCTTTGAATTATTATATCTATTATTGCATGATAATAAATGAAAAAACCAGTTATTGATTAATAGTTTAATTTCAGGTGTTTAGTTTTAAAATATGGCATTAAAAAAAGATAAAAAACTTTTAATTCTTGTTTCTAACGATGATGGAGTTTTTGCAAAGGGTTTACAGTCATTGATAGATGTTGTTAAACCTTTTGGGCAAGTTGTTGTTGTTGCTCCCGAAAAGGGAGAGTCGGGAATGTCGCACGCAATTAGCATAAATGTTCCTTTAAGAGTTAAAAAAATTAAAGAAGAAAAAGATTTAACAATTTATAGTACAACCGGCACACCTGTTGATTGTGTTAAACTGGCTATTAATCAGTTATTAGACAGAGAGCCTGACATTATTGTTTCAGGTATAAATCATGGTTCAAATGCTTCAATAAGTGTAATATATTCGGGAACTATGGGCGCCGCTATTGAAGCGTGTTTAAATAATATCCCTTCTATTGGCTTTTCTTTACTAAATCACAATTCTGATGCTGATTTTGAAATGTCGAAAGTATATGTTGAAAAAATTTTCAAGAATGTAATAGAAAATGGTTTGCCTAAGGGAACCTGCTTAAATGTTAATTTACCTGACATTCCTCTAAACCAAGTTAAGGGTGTTAAAGTGTGTAGAATGACAAAAGGCGTTTGGAAAGAAGAGTACGATAAACGAACAGACCCTCATGAAAAAGATTATTACTGGCTTACAGGAAATTTCAACAATTTTGAACCAGATGAAAAAGATACAGATGAGTGGGCATTAAACAATAATTATGTTGCAATTGTGCCAATTCACACAGATCTTACAAATTATAAAGTATTAGAACAACTGAAAAAAAATAAGTATGAAATTTAGTTTAAACAAATTATGGATTGGAATATTAATTGGTATTTTAGCTCCTGTAATCTCATTACTGATGGTTTACAACTCAAAATATGAAACTTTGAGTTTTATGGAGTTTATTGATTATATTAAAAGAATAGGAGTATATACTAAATTGTTAAGTATATGTGTTATTCCAAATATATTTTTCTTTTTTGTTCTTATTTGGCGTAAATATCTAGCTGCAGCAAAAGGAGTTTTAGTATCAACAATAGTTTATGCAGTTTTAGTAATATTGTTGATGTACGTATTTTAATTAAAAATCAATTCAACACTGAAGATATATAAATGAAGTATTATATAATATCCGGAGAGGCTTCAGGTGATTTGCATGGTTCTAATTTAATTAAAGAACTTAAGAAAATTGATACTTCTGCCGATTTTAGATGCTGGGGAGGCGATTTGATGATACAGCAGGGAGTAAAATTGGTAAAGCACATTAGAGAGCTTGCTTTTATGGGCTTTGTTGAAGTATTGATGAATATTCGTACTATTAAAAAGAATTTCAAGTTTTGTTATAAAGATATTAACGAGTATCAACCCGATGTTTTAATACTTATTGATTACCCCGGCTTTAATCTTCGTGTTGCTGAATATGCAAAATCAAAAGGCATAAAGGTATTTTATTATATTTCCCCACAGGTATGGGCATGGAAACAATCGCGTGTGCACAAAATAAGGAAATTTGTTGACCGTATGTTTGTTATCCTGCCTTTTGAAAAAGATTTTTATACCAAATTCGATTATGATGTTGATTTTGTAGGACACCCATTGCTTGATGCTATTGAAGATAATTTACAAACAAAAATATCTTACAGCGATTTTATTGCTGACAATAAACTTGAAAACAAGCCAATTATTACTTTATTGCCGGGTAGCAGAAAACAAGAGATAAAACGCAAGTTGCCAATAATGCTTAGTATTGTTAGGCATTATAAAGATTATCAATTTATTGTTGCAGGTGCTCCATCTATCGATATTGAATATTACAGATCAATTATTACCGGCAATAACATTAAAATAATTACAGGAAAAACTTACGAATTATTACAGCAATCAACAGCAGCATTGGTTACTTCAGGTACTGCTACCCTTGAAACAGCGCTATTTGAAATACCCGAAATAGTTTGCTATCGTTCTGGTAGCTTATCTTTTCATATTGCAAAAAAGCTTGTAAAGGTTAAATATATATCGCTGGTTAATTTAATTATGGATAAGTTGGTGGTAACAGAACTAATTCAGAAAGACCTAAATACAAATAAATTAAAACAGGAATTAGATAAAATACTTAATAACAAAAAGCATTTGGAAGCATTAAATGCTGACTATAAAGAATTAAAAAACAAGTTAGGTGGGAGTGGGGCTTCGCTGAGAACAGCAGAATTAATGATTAAATATCTTCAAAACTGATAAATGAGAATATATTTTAAGATCACAGTCCTGTTAATAATAATAGGTTTCTCTACACAAGTCTTCTCTCAGAGGCTAAATATCAGTGTATATAATAAATACAATATCCGTTCTATAATAGTTTCTCCTGTTGCCGGCAAATATGAGCTAAGAAGTGGTGCAAAACTTGTTTTAAAAATGAAAAGGCATCATGTAGTAATGCTAGATATTATTAACGATTCCATATATGTTAGAACACTTACCGGCAGTTTGGGTTCATTTGCTAATCTACAATTTATTGGTGTTGGCAAAAGCAATTATTTCAGGATAAAACCAATTGACCCCGATTATAAATCTCGCGATTATGACGATGACTTAAATATCTATATTAAAGATAATAAGTTTCTTATTGTCAATAATGTGGATATTGAAAATTATATTGCAGGAGTTGTGCAAAGCGAAGGAGGAACAAAATCTCCTATAGAATATTATAAATCGCAGGCAATTATATGCAGAACTTATGCTCTTGAAAATTTGTTCAGGCATATTAATGAAGGCTTTCATCTTTGCGATGGTGTTCATTGTCAGGCATATTACAGCAAATGTTTGCTTAGCGATGATATCCTTCAGGCAACATACGATACTAAAGGGCTAATTATTGTTGACACCACATTATCGCTTATTACCGCTACATTTCATTCTAATTGCGGAGGGCAAACCACAGGTTCTGAAAATGTCTGGCTACAGCCTCGTTCATATCTTAAATCTGTTGATGATAAGTTTTGTACATCTGGTCGTAGTGCAAAATGGACTAAAACAATTACAGTAAGCCAATGGGAAAAATACTTAAAGAAAAAGAGAATAAGTACCGATAGTGGTATTTTTAATTTAAACAATTATTCGTTTTCTCAGGCTAATAGAAAAAAGTATTACAAATACAATGGAGGCAGAATACCTTTAAAAACCATTAGAAACGACTGGAAATTACGTTCCACATTTTTTGAAATCAAACAAGAAGGTAACACATTAGTGTTTATTGGCAAAGGTTATGGACATGGAGTTGGTTTGTGCCAGGAAGGAGCTATGGAAATGGCAAAACAAGGCTATACATATCAGCAAATTATACAGTTTTATTACAAAAATATATTTGTTGTAAGCTTAAAAGCTTTAGAGTTTTTTAAGCAAGATGAGTAGACGGAAAATAAAATCAAAAGTCAAAAATCAAAAGTCAAAAGACAAAAGACAAAAGACAAAAGACAAAAGGCAAAATAAAATCAAAAGTCAAAAATATAAAATATAAAATATAAAATCATAAAATGAAACCCTTTATCATACTCAGCCTTAGTCTTTTTCTATCAAGCATTATTTATTCTCAAAATATTGCACTTAAGGATACAATAGTGGAGCAGGGATATTACGAACCCGACAGGGATGCAAAAGAAGCAGTTGCAAAAATTATGATGTACACAGGCTTGGAGCCTAATTTTACTATTATTTCTTCAGAAGTTAGCACTGTAATTGCATACATTAAAGGCACAAAAAGGTATATTGAATATAACCCCGAGTTTATTAAAAAAGTTAGGAACCGGGCAAACACCGACTGGGCTTCGGTTAGTGTGCTTGCACACGATATTGGGCATCATCTTTTGGGGCATACCTTAGATTACGGCAACACAAGTCCGGGCGATGAACTTGCAGCAGATAAATTTAGTGGTTTTATTCTTTTTAAAATGGGAGCTACAATTGACCAAACTGTTGCGGCAATGAAATCTGTTGGGCACGAACTCGATACACTTTATCATCCTCCAAAATCTGCAAGAATAGAAGCAATTAAAAGCGGGTGGGAGCAAGCCAAAAGGCTTAATAACAAAAACGCATATATCAATAATAATAAACAAGATTTAAACTTAAAGTATAAATGCTTTTTTAGAGGAGACAAAAATGTTTATTTTGTTGATAGCAACAATAAAATAATATGGTTCGATAATTACGGCAAACCAATTGTTATTGCTTATAAAAAACCCTCCGATATGCCCGATTATGAATGGATATATAATTACGGCAACATTAATTATTATGTAGACGCTAAGGGCAATATCTGGAACCTTACCCTTTATGGCTCTGTTTTTAAGATTGGCAGAGTAGAGGAGATTGGTATTAAATAAATATTTACACGGTTTTTAATACATTTCCGGTAATTATTAATCTACACTCAACTTTTTGTAATCAACAGCCAAACATATGCCATCGGCGGTCAAACATTTGCAATCGGCGGTCAAACATTTGCAATCGGTAGTCAAGCTTTTGCCATCGGCGGTCAAACATTTGCAATCGGTAGTCAAGCTTTTGCCATCGACAGTCAAGCTTTTGTAATTGGCAGCCACGCAAACGCCATTGGCAGCCACGCAAACGCCATTGGCAGTCACGCAAACGCCATTGGCAGTCACGCAAACGCCATTGGCAGTCACGCAAACGCCATCGGCAGTCACGCAAACGTCATTGGCAGTCACGCAAATGCCATCGGCAGTCACGCAAACGCCATTGGCAGTCACGCAAACGCCATCGGCAGTCACGCAAACGCCATTGGCAGTCACGCAAACGTCAT
>Ga0208648_1001647_pt1 | contig 17406 bp, 19 predicted proteins | sample AntAceMetag02UKL_FD_184772 | JGI IMG/M metagenome (GOLD analysis project Ga0208648, IMG submission 184772) | Saline lake microbial communities from Ace Lake, Antarctica - Antarctic Ace Lake Metagenome 02UKL (SPAdes) (version 2) | ecosystem: Environmental > Aquatic > Non-marine Saline and...
TTTTGCCGTATCCGCAGCTATATATCAACTGCAAAAAAGAACTCTGTCAATCCCATTGGAGTTCTCTCCAACGCCATCGCCGGCAAACCCTTTATGGCAACACTATACAGGGTACCTGAGTAGTTACTTTTTTTCTTTCTCTTTGTGGATACTGTGGATAACTCATGCTGCTACCCTCATTTTCCCTTCGTAAATATCCCATGGCCGTTGATTCTCGAGTGATTGATGTAATCGTCCATGGTTGTAATAATCAAAATACTCGGTTAGTCCTTCCTGTGCTTCCTGCATTGTTTCGTACCCCTTGATATACACATTCTGATACTTTACACTTCGCCAGAGCCGTTCAATAAATATATTGTCAAACGCTCTGCCACGGCCATCCATGCTAATCGATATTTGTTGTGCTGTTAATCTATTGATGAATGCCTCACTCGTAAACTGTGCCCCTTGATCCGAATTGAATATCTCAGGGGTTCCGTATTTTGCCAGAGCTTCATCAAGTGCTTCACAACAAAAACTTACATCCATGGTATTGCTTAATCGCCAGCTTAATACACTGCGGCTATGCCAATCCATTATCGCTACCAAGTACGCAAATCCGTGCTTTAACCGTATATACGTTATATCCGTACTCCACACCTGATTAGGACGTTCTACGGTGACGTCGGTAAGCAGATACGGATATGTTGCATGATGTTTATTCGGCCTGCTCGTATTTGGTTTAGGATATATCGGCATCAATCCCATTTTCCTCATTAGACGTCTCACTCTCTTCGGTCCACATCTTTTACCGGTATCCCGCAAATACGCTGTCATGCCACGTACTCCCATAAACGGATGCTTTGTAAACTCTTCATCTATTATATTCATTAACTCAATATTATACGCGCTTTCTGGCGCAGCATGATAGTAAAGCCCTGATCGATTAATTGCCAAAAGATTACATTGGTTCCTCATACTCATTTCCTCTTTATCCTTATCTAACAACAATTTGCGCTCCTTAGGTCTTAAAACGGTAATTTTTTTTTAAGCCAATTGTTTTCTACTTCTAATTGTCCAATCCGCTTGTATAAATTATCAACCAGCTTTTCCTTATCCTTTTCATCCGGATCCTTTTTGCCAGAAAACAATCCGGGCAAGCCTTCTCGCAGTTCACTTTTCCATTGTGCGATCTGTGTCGAATGAACCCCATATTCGCTGCTGATCTCTGCTGTTGTCTTTAACCCTTTTATTGCCTCAATTGCTACTTTTGCTTTAAATTCCTTGCTGAATTGCTTTCTCATGCTTCCCATCCAGACCTCCTGTGTTTGTCCCACCATTATACCTTATTTCTCTATCTTATACACTGGTCTGATTTTTGGGGAGTATTATACTTTTAGGGTTAGTGGGGCTAAAAAGGCGCAAGAAAAGAGCATAACCTTTTATTGTGATAAGTGTTACGACTATTAAGTTTTAAAAATTGGTGGTATCGAGACCGCCGTTTTTCTTTTTGTTGATACTGGCCAATTAATAAATATCATATATTTTCAAAAAAAATATTGACATTTATGGCGATATGACGATAATTGCAGTTTCTACATATAAATAGAGGTGATTATTATGAAAATATTTCAAATGGGTTTATTAGGTAAAAAGATCGGAATGACAAAGCTCATCAAAGATGATGGTCGGGTTGTTCCTGTATCAGTACTTCAAGTCGGCCCTTGTCCAATCATTAGAAAGAAAACCACAGAAAAAGATTTTTATACTGCCCTGCAGCTTGGCTTTGATGAGAAAAAGAAGAATATTAACAAGCCTGATGCGGGTAATTTCAAGAAATCTAATACAACACCAACGAAGTTTGTTGAAGAGATCCGCTTAAATAACGATGAGGAAGCTGCATCATTTGAAGCTGGTAAGGAAATAAAGGCTATTGATGTATTTAAAACCGGTGAATTTGTTGATGTGAGTGCTACTTCTATCGGAAAAGGTTTTCAAGGTGTTATGAAGCGTCATAATATGAAGGGTTTTACTGAAAGCCGTGGTACACATGAAGTTAAACGTCATGGTGGATCAATTGGTTGTATGTATCCTCAACGTGTTATTAAAGGTAGGCATATGCCAGGGCAAATGGGTAACAAAAAAGTTACTACTCAGAACCTTGTTATTGAAGATATTAAAGAAGAAGATAATCTTATTTTGCTTCGTGGTGCAGTACCAGGCAAAAACGGTTATGTAGTGATAAAAAAAGCGATTAAGAAAATATCAGCTAAAAAATAAGTTTATACTTTATTTTTTCCGACAATAAAAACCTCATAGCTTTCCTTACGGGAACTATGAGGTTTTTGCGTTTTACAGACTTTGTACGATTTCTTCACTTCGTGGTAAAAAGCGGGAAAATCTTCTCCTTGGAATATCTTCATAATTAAATTGCCATTCTTTTTAAGCAGTGTTCTCGAAAGCTCAAAGACACGTTCGCATATGCGTAGAGATTTTTGACAATCGGTAAACCTGTCGCCGGAAGTGTTTGGTGCCGCGTCACTCATAATACAATCAAAAAGAGGACTAATCGCCTGTATTTCTTCTACTGTTACTTCAAAAATATCTCTTTGAATAAAAGTAATGTTTTTTTGAGAATCAATCTTTAAGGGTTGGACATCCACTCCTACGATTGATCCCTCATCTCCAATATGTTCTTGAGTATATTGCACCCATGAGCCGGGTGAACAGCCGATATCAAGTATGGCATCACCTTTACGAATAACCTGGTGCTTCTTTTGTATTTCTTCCAATTTATATACTGAACGAGCAAGATATTTTTCTTTTTTTGCTTTTTGGTGATAATGATCTTTACGTCTTTCGATTCTCATCGTCTGTTTTTCCCTAAAAGGATTGGTAAAAGGTGCTCTTTTCCTGTTTCTTTCAGTGCGCGTTTAACGAGCATATAATTCCTTTTTTGCGAATGCTGCAGGAGTGCTCGCTGCATTTTTCTTTCACGAACAGTTTTAGCTACATGTATAGTGTTTCCATGAAGATCTTTTTCAGCATAATACATTGCTGTTGCAAGAGTCATTGGTGTCGGGGTAAAGTCTTGTATCTGTTCGGGATTAAAGTGTAATTTCTTTGTTTCTAGTGCAAGCGATATCATATCATCAAGCGTGCACCCAGGGAACGATGAAATGAAGTAGGTTACGACATATTGTTTTTTCTTGAGAGTTTTATTCATAACGTCATATTTGCTTATAAAGTCAGTAAATTGCTTATATGGCGGTTTATGCATAAGCCGTAAGATACGGCTGACAGAATGTTCGGGCGCTATTTTCAGCTGTCCACTGATATAGTGCGCACACAGCTCTTTAAAAAAGTTGCTTTTTGTATCTTTTAACACAAGATCGTACCGTACACCTGTTGATAAAAAGACGTGTTTTACTTTTGGGTGAGAGCGAATTTTCTTTAAAAGTTTGAGCTGGTGGCTATGATCGCAGATGAGCGAATTGCAGATCTCAGTTCCCATACAGGTTTTATCTTTACATTTACCAGATCGAGCCATTTTTATGCAATGCATCATATACATATTTGCTGTCGGACCGCCTACATCAGAAATAGTTCCTCTAAAACTTTTCATATGCGTTATTGCAGTGACCTCTTTTAATATAGATGTTTCACTGCGAGACTGTACCTGTGTTCCCTGATGTGCCGATATCGAACAAAATGTGCAGTTACCCATACATCCGCGATGGCTTGTGATAGAGAATTGTACTGGAGTGAGTGCTGGTATCCCCCCTTGTGCCTTGTATGAGGGATGCGCCTCTCGCGTATAGGGAAGATCATATATGAGATCGATATCTTTTGCGGCCAGAGGCATGGGTGGGGGTAGCTGGATAATATACCTTTGCCCTGTTTTTTGCACGAGTGTTTTACCGTGAAAGGGATCTTGCTCGCTGTATATCTTCTTTGTTGCATGGATAAGATTTTCTTTGTCAGAAAGAATGTCTTCATACGATGGAAGGAATACTGCATCATTATATAGGGAAACATCACGCCTAGTTATCATTGTGCCGCGTATTGTATCTAATGACTCGATAGTGTCACCCTGGTTTAGTCTATTTGCAATCTCAACTATTTGTGTTTCGCCCATACCATAGGCAAGGATATGTGCACCTGAATCAAGAAGAATTGATCTGCGCAGTTTGTCTTCAAGGTAATCATAATGGGCAAACCGCCTGAGACTTGCTTCAAGTCCACCGATAATGATAGGTATTTTACCGAATGCTTCACGCACTTTATTGGTGTATGCAATAAGTGGCCGGTTTGGTCTCAAACCGGTTTCCCCTCCCGGTGAGTATGCGTCAGCACTGCGGCGTTTCTTTACCGGTGTATAATGCGAGACAAGCCAGTCAAGATTGCCACCGGAAATACCGACAAAGAGGCGAGGAGTGCCCATAACAGTAAAATCTTTTATTGAAAGCCAGTTTGGTTGCGCAATAATACCGACCTTATATCCTTTGCTTTCAAGCACGCGGGATAATATGGCTATACCAAAAGAGGGGTGGTCGCAATATGCGTCGGCACTCACAAGAAGAATATCAAGCTCTTTCCATCCGCGTTTGGTTATTTCGTTTTTATTTGTAGGCAGCAGCTGCATTCTTTAATATTACCATACTGTCCTTAGGGGAGATACAACAAAGATATTTGCGTACTTTTGTGTTGCCATTAAAAAGATTATTGTTACAATGTTCAGTCTCTCAACATTTCCAGGAATAGCTTCTAGGTACAATACATGAAAAAAGAACGAAAAATATTGCGGTTAGCACTAGCTCAGATAAATCCTACTGTTGGCGATTTGTCCGGCAATGTAAAAAAGATCAATAGTTTCATCACTAAAGCCAAAGACAGTGATGTTGATATTATTGTGTTTCCCGAGCAGGTCGTGCCGGGATACCCAGCCGAAGATCTTCTTCTAAAGAAACAGTTCGTAAATGATAATAAACGCGCATTACGTAAAGTAGTAGAAAATACAAGCGGTATTGTTGCCATTGTCGGTAATCTCAAATCATACAAAGATACATTGTATAATTCTGCGTGCGTGATGAGTGATCGAAAAATACATGGCTGTTACAATAAGATGTTTTTGCCGAATTACGGGGTGTTTGATGAAAAGAGATACTTTGATAAAGGGGAAGAACACTGTATTTTTCTGAAAAATAATGTGCCTATAGGCATTAATATTTGTGAAGATCTCTGGGTAGAAAAAGGTTCAACAAATGTTCTTGCCAGGTGCGGGGCCCAGCTTGTTATAAATCTTTCTGCCTCACCGTACCATTTAAAGAAGAAAAAAGAGCGTGAAGACCTGTTTAGATCTAAGGCGCTTTCCTATAAAGTAAATGTTGTGTATGTCAATATGGTTGGTGGTCAGGATGAAATACTTTTTGATGGAGCGAGTGTCGCCATTGATAAAAGCGGTAAAGTGATTGCTTCAGCGAAACAGTTTGAGGAAGATCTCGTCATATTTGATATGGAGTTTCAAAAAACATCTTCAATGACAGAAGTAAAGAAAAGGGCAAAAGGGCACCCTGTTAATGTTGTAAAGCTTGAGGGGCATGAAAAAGGAACAGAACGTGCACCACTGACACCTGTTATTCAGAAACAGATGAGGGAAGAAAAAGAAATTTATAGCGCTTTAGTGTTAGGCACCAGAGATTATGTCAAAAAGAACGGTTTTCAAAAGGTGGTGCTTGGCATATCCGGGGGGATTGATTCAAGCTTAGTTGCAAGTATTGCTGTTGATGCGCTTGGTCCTGATAATGTCATAGGTGTTTTTATGCCGTCACGATATACGTCGGATGAGAGCAAAAAAGATGCAGAAGAACTTGCAACGAATCTTAAAATAAAACTGCATACCGTACCGATAGATCATATCTTTGGCGTATATCTAAAAGAAATGAGAAGTTTCTTTGCGGGAAAAAAAGCGAATATTGCTGAAGAAAATATTCAGGCACGCATCAGAGGTAATCTCTTGATGGCATTTTCAAACAAGCTTGGATGGCTTGTCTTAACGACAGGCAACAAAAGTGAAATGAGCGTGGGGTATTGCACTCTTTACGGTGATATGGCAGGCGGTTTTGCAATTATTAAGGATGTGTTGAAAGAAAGAGTTTATAAACTGTCTCTTTTTGTGAATATGTATAAGGGATATAATATTATTCCGGTCAATGTGATACGCAAGGAACCGACAGCAGAATTAAGAGCTAATCAGAAAGATTCAGATAGTTTGCCGCAATATTCGAGTCTTGACCCGATCTTAAAGAATTACATTGAAAAAAATAAGAGCCATAAAGATCTCTTTAAAATGGGTTTTGAAAAACGTACGGCAATGAGAATGATGAACCTGGTTGATTCTAATGAATATAAACGCCGGCAAGCCCCGCCGGGGATAAAAATCAGTCCATTAGCGTTTGGAAGGGATAGACGCTACCCAATAACCAATAAGTACCGCATAAAAGGTAACAGCAAAAGTCATTTCTAATAAATTCTTCATTTTTTCGATTGTCAAAACACAAAAATGATTTACAATGAGAATTGTACCGTTGATTAACTGTGGAAGCTAAAAAGGAGAGTAGTAATTATGTATAATGATGATGCGTATGAAGAAGATGAATTGATGGATTATGTTGAGGATTTTGAGGATGCGCTACGTGAAATCATCGATGATTTACCTGAGTTTAAAGATCTCATGGATTTCTTGAAGAATAGACATGGCAATATAGCTCTCTATATGGGTGTTCAGGTTGTTGGAGATAAAGGGAAGAAGAAGCAAAATAAAAGATCTCCAAAAGACGGCAAAATAAGAAGACTGCCCATACAGTTTGAGTTTACTCAAAATGATAAGAAATTCCTGAAATCGCTTCACATAGATTGCGATATTTGATATATCTGACAAATAACATATTCTGGATACAATGGAACAAACGCAAACAGTAAACATATTTATAGCGTTTCTTGCGGGACTCTTATCTTTTCTATCTCCGTGTATATTGCCTTTAATACCATCATATCTGTTTTTTATTACTGGTTTGTCTGTAAAGCAGCTATCCGAAGAAACTCAAAGAGCAAAGGTAAGGACAACAGCTCTTTTAAATTCTGTAAGTTTTGTTCTTGGATTTACGCTTGTTTTTTGTGCGCTGGGTGCTACCGCGTCATTTATTGGGCAGAAACTGTTTGAGTACCAGTATATTATTATGAAGGTTGGTGGTGCGTTTATTATCCTTTTCGGTATACATCTTACCGGTATATTTTCGTTTGGTTTTCTTCAAAAAGAAAAAAAAGTCCATGTCAGAAGCAAAAAGTGGGGATATTTGGGGTCATTTATTGTGGGCCTTGCGTTTGGGGCTGGTTGGACACCGTGTGTAGGGCCGATACTTGGTTCAATACTTGTTATGGCAGGTACTACGGGCGAAATGTATAAAGGAGTGATCCTTTTAGGTTTTTATTCTTTAGGGATAGGCCTCCCCTTTATATTTGCTACACTTGCGGTTAATACCTTTCTCGGCTTGCTGGAACGCTTCAAAAAATGGATCAAAGTATTTTCAATACTCAGCGGTGTTTTCCTTATTATTGTCGGAATACTTCTTTTTACTAACCAGTTTACTGTTTTGTCAAACTGGCTCGTGCAGATCACCACAAACTGACTTCGTCAGATTTCCTAAAAAAGAGTCACATAAAGTCTGTTTCAGCTCTACGCCAAATTATCTCGATTTTTCTACGCCAACACGATTACAATATTTGTGTAGAGGGCATGTGCTGCATAGTGGTGAGATGGGTCTGCAGAGATTTTGTCCATAGCTGACAAGTAAATCGTTGTAGATTATCCAGTGTTTTTTTGGAAGGATCTCCCTTAAGGTAAATTCTGTTTCATTCGGATTTTTTGTTTTAACCAATCCGAACCGGTTTGATATCCGATGAACATGTGTATCAACACATATTCCGTATTTTCCATATCCGAGCGTTACGACAAGATTCGCTGTTTTTCGGCCAACACCCTTTAATGTTAAAAGATCATCGATCGTATCAGGGACCTTACCTTTATATTGATTAAGCAAAGTGTGGCAAATATGTAATATTGAACGCGCTTTTGTTTTATAGAAACCGACAGGATAAATAAGTTTTTCAATTTCACGTGGCGTGAGAAGAATCATTCTTCTTGGTGTGGCGGCTTTTTTGAATAGCCGATAAGAAGCGTCTCGTGTTGTTTCATCTTTTGTGCGTAAACTTAAAACAGTCGAAATGAGTATTTTAAACGGATCATGATTTTTACGGGAAAACTCTGTAACAATTGGTAACCTAAATTTTGCAACTTCTTTTTCCAGCAGAGAAATAACAATATCAATATTTTTTATCTTCATTATGTGTATTTTCTTTTTTTGCTGTTAGCCGCACAGTCTTTCAGGTTTCCGGGGATCCTTAATGGTGTCTTGATAAAAAGTTTTTTTCACTAATCGATGTGCTATTTACTATACGCTCTACGCTAAGCGCTATCCGCTATTTGAGTCTCTGGTCTTTTAGAATAGATTCCACTTGATCATACGCATTGTATCTTTGAAGTTCTTTCCTGCTTCTCGTGCAATGGTCGGTTCGTAGCCGCAATGCATCATGCAGTTTTTACAGCGTTTATCATTGTTCGGGCCGTACTTCTCCCAGGGGGTTTTATTCATTAGTTCATTAAAACTGTCATAATGTGTATCGGTAATCAGGTAACAGGGGCTTTTCCATCCGCGGACATTTCGATTGGGATTTCCCCATGGGGTGCAGTCGTACGATCGCTTTCCTTGTAAGAAGTCCATATAAAGCGGTGTATTCATTATGGGTATCTTATCAAGGTGAGCGGAGAGTTCCTTAAATTTATTGATTGTCTTTTCCTTTGTGAGAAACATATCACTATCACTATCAAAATAACTGAATCCCGGTGCAAGCATTATTCCGTTTACCTTTAGAGATTTCAGTAATGTGAGAAGTGAAACGATTTCCCCAACATTTGTTTCACTATATATGGTCGTGTTAATAACCACCCGATATCCGCGTTTTTTTGCATCTTTGATGCTTTTTATCGCTTGGGCAAAAACACCTGACCTGTTACGGATGGCGTCATGAGTGGTATCCATTCCGTCAAGTGATACATTGATATTAAGATATGGGCTTGGTTTGTTTCGGGATAAAAAATCGGACAGCAGTAAGGCGTTGGTGCATAGGTATATATGTTTTTTTCTGGATATAATGCCGCTTACCAGTGCGTCAATTTCAGGATAGATGAGAGGTTCCCCTCCGGTTATTGAAATAATTGGTGCACCGGACTCATCGATTGCGCTAAAGCATTCTTTGAGTGACAACATATCACTAAGGGTGTCTTTAAATTCTCGTATTTTTCCGCATCCTTCACAGGAAAGGTTGCATTTATGGAGCGGTTCGAGCATGAGAACCAGAGGATAACGGTCATTATTCCTTACTTTGTTTTGAACAATGTAAGACGTTAGCGAATATAGTAATAATGGATGAAACTTCATAAAAAAATGTCTTGTTAGAAGTTAAATAATGATTGTATAATCTTTAGCAATTATACATGAATCGTCAGGAAAAGGGAGTAAAGAATGAAAGATATTTTCTTGAGGGAGAAGGAGTACACTTTGCATGCAATAAAAGAAGTTGCTCGCAAAGAACCCGAAACAACCTCTCTCAAAGATGATTCCAATGAAGTCAGAAATGCAATAGATAATGCCCGCTCATACCTTCTTAACCGTCAAGATGTAAGGGGTTTCTGGATAGAAGAACTTGAATGTGATTGCACTACCACTGCTGATTACATCATATTGCTCAATTTCCTTGGTTGGCAAGAAGGACAGTATAAGAAAAAGATCAAAAAAGCCGCTGTCCGCATACGTGAACTTCAGCAAGAAGACGGTAGTTGGAATATATTTTATAAAGGCCCAGGAGAAATCAGTGCAACGGTAAAAGCATATTTTGCGCTCAAGCTTGCCGGTTACAATCAAAATGAGCCGTTCATGAAAAAAGCGCGCGATTTCATCCTTAATAAAGGCGGTGTTGAACGCTCAAATATCTTTATGAAGCTCTATCTTGCGTTATTTGGACAATACAGCTGGAAAGGTGTGCCGGCGTTACCTGCAGAACTTATTTTCTTTAAAAGATTCTTTGTGTACGAAATGAGCTCGTGGACACGTACAATTGTTATCCCGCTTTTTATAATCGGATCATACAAACCACGCGTAGATTTACCTGAGGAAAAAGGTATCGGGGAACTTTTTGATGGTAAAGAGTTTACCAATGATGTCCTCATATCTTTTGATAAGAAGATTTTTAGCTGGAAAAACTTTTTCCTCGTTTTAGATACGATCTTTAAGTTCTTTGAGAAGATTCATTTTGTACCGCTGAGGAAGGTTGCCGTAAAGATGTGTGAAAAATGGATATATGAACATTTAGAAGGGTCAGCTGGTCTTGGGGCAATATGGCCTTCAATGGTAAATGCTGTCATGGCGCTTAAATGTTTGGATTATAAAGAAGATGATCTCATATTTATTAAGGCGATGACCGATATTGAGGATCTGGTTATAGAAGAAAAGAATACTGTTCGGGCACAACCCTGTGTTTCACCAGTATGGGACAGCGCAATAACCTTGATAAGTTTAGCTGAAAGCGGTTTGTCTCCAACATCTACTCCCATGCAAAAAGGTGGGAAATGGATTTTATCGAAGGAGATTAAAAAAGACGGTGATTGGAAAGTTAAGAATCATCAAGGAAACCCCGGCGGCTGGGCATTTGAATTTGAAAATGAATTTTATCCTGATATTGATGATAGCGCTATGGTTCTTCTGGCTCTCAAACGGCTCGATCTCGAAGAAAATGAAGAGGCCAAAACACTGGCAATTGAAAGAGCCCTTTCGTGGATACTTTCAATGCAAAACGATGATGGCGGTTGGGCCGCATTTGATAAAAATAATAACAAAGAAATATTAACGAATATACCGTTTGCGGATCATAATGCGATGATTGATCCGTCTTGTAATGATATTACGGGACGCGTATTAGAAGCCTTAGGTGATTTTGGGTTTACCGCAAGCGACGAGCCAGTTAAAAAAGCGGTTAATTATCTTTTGAAAAACCAGGATAAAGATGGATCGTGGTTCGGGCGATGGGGTGTAAATTATATTTATGGTACCTGGGCGGTTATAACAGGTATGGTCAATGTTGGTGTGTGTTTGGACGATTCGTGTATTCGAAAAGGGATTGAATGGATAAAAGAATGTCAAAATCAAGATGGCGGCTGGGGTGAGTCCGTCATATCGTATGATAGAATTGATTTAAAAGGAACAGGTGTGAGCACTGCATCTCAGACTGCATGGGCGCTTTTGACACTATTTTCTTGTGGAGAATATGAGTCAGCTATCGTGAGAAGCGGGATAGATTATCTCCTGCACTCGCAGCATAAGGATGGTATGTGGTTAGAGAATGAGTTTACCGGAACAGGTTTTCCAAAAGTATATTATTTGAAATATAATTCTTATAAAACCAATTTCCCTCTCTTGGCGCTATCACGATATTTCTATCGGAGATAAGCGTGATCCCTTGGTATCAAAATGCAATATTGTGCAGGCAAAAAAACATAATACTATGAACAAAAAAGTAATCACATTAATTATCGTCCTTTTATCCACTGTAATCTTACAGGCATGCAGTTCGGTTAATCCTCTTCTTCGTTATAATGAAGTGAAAAAAGAAGATGTACCTCTTCAGGAACGAAAATATCCTGCTCCTGAAAAGTACATGGATATGGGTGACTATAAGCTGTGCTATATCGAATACGGTGAGGGCGAGCCACTCCTGATATTGCCTGGCGTGAATTTATCTGTACATAACTGGCGTTATAATTTGCCGCGATATTTTAAGAAATATAAAGTGTATTGCATTGATTTTCCCGGATACGGTAAATCAGGTATGCCTGATGCCGATTACAAAATAGAATTCTTTTCTGATGCTGTTATGAAGTTTATGGACAAGAAAGGGATTAAAAAGACAAATCTTCTCGGTCATTCGCTTGGGGGACAGGTTGCAATATATCTTGCTGCGCAACATCCCGAACGGGTAAATAAACTAATACTGGAAACAGCTACCGGTGTCAGGCCACGATACGGCATTCTAGAAGATCTCATGATAATGTGGTTTATTACAGAAGACAGATTTGCAAACTTACCGCTTCATACCTTGCGTGAATATACCGAAAAAAATTTTTATAATGTATGTGATGCTTGTGAAGAGCTTTTCTGGTATCAAGCAGCGAAACGACTCCATAATCAGGGTACGAAAGAATATGAGAAACGAAACAGAGCGTTTGTGCGTGGAGTACGAAACATAATAATGACAAGCGTGAGAGATAAAGTTAAAAAAATCGATCATCCGACACTTATTATATGGGGACGAGATGATACTTTATGTAATGTGAAAGACGCATATTTTTTAAATGAACAGATGAAAAATTCACGGTTGTTTGTTATTGAAAATTGTGGACATCAACCGCACCTTGAACGCCCAATAGATTATGATGAGGCACTGTTTGATTTTCTGGATAAAAATGAAGCAAGTGAAGATAGCAGCATTAAAAAAAAATATCCCTCAATTGAAGAGTTGGTCGAAAGCGAAGTAAAAGAAGTGGAAAAGGAGTAACGTGAAAGCATTTATAACCGGTGCAACAGGATTTATTGGTTCGGCAGTAGTGCGAGAACTTTTACATGAAGGATGGAAGGTTCGCGCATTGGTGCGCGCGAAAAGTAATTCAAAAAATGTGCGGAAATTACCGATAGAGAGATGTTATGGCGATCTGTGCGATAAAGAATCTCTCATAAAAGGTATGCGCGGATGTCAGGCAGTGTTTCATGTTGCGGCACATTATGATTTGTGGCATGCTGATCCGCGAGTGCCATATAAAATTAATGTTGAAGGAACAAAAAATCTTTTAGAAGCAGCGCTCCAGACCAATATTGAAAAAGTTGTCTATACAAGCTCCGTGAGTACCATTGGTATATGTAAGGAAAAGAAGATTGGCCATGAAGAAACACCAATAGATTATAAATATATCGTTGGCCATTATAAGAGATCAAAATATCTTGCCGAAAAAGAAGCGTTCTCCTTTATTAAAAAAGGGCTTCAGGTTTACATTGTTAATCCGAGCACGCCAATTGGCGAAAGAGATATTAAGCCGACGCCGACCGGTAAGGTTATTGTTGATTACTTAAACGGTAAGATGTACGGTTATATTGAAACAGGGTTAAATATCATTGATGTAAAAGATGTTGCACGCGGACATATTCTTGCTATGCAAAAAGGGAAGGTTGGCGAGCGCTACATACTGGGAAATAAAAATCTTACTTTAAAAGAGATCTTTGATCTTCTAGAAAGTGTCACGGGAAAACCAGCCCCGCGGTTTAAAATACCGTATAATCTTGCCTTATGTGCAGGATTTGCTGACAGTGCTGTTGCAAAACTGCTGAAGAGACGTCCAAACATACCTCTTGATGGAGTGAAGATGGCACGTAAAAAGATGTTTTTTGATGCAACAAAAGCGGTACGAGAGCTTGGACTACCACAAACACCAGTGGAGCATTCATTTAAAAAAGCGTGTGAATGGTTTTCAAGTAACGGGTATGTAAAAGAGTAGTAATTATATGGGAGGATGAATGAAGAAGCGCATAATGAGTCAGATGAAAACAGCAATGAAAAGCGGACAGAAGAACGTCGTTGGTGTTCTGCGAATGATCATAGCTGATATACAAAAAGAAGAAATTGATCTCAAGAAAGAGTTAACCAACGAAGATGTGGTTAAGATAATCAAAAAGGGGATCAAATCACGTGAAGAGTCCCTGCGTATGTATATTGAAGGAAATCGTTCTGATCTTGCAAAAAAAGAAGAAGAAGAAATAAAAGTACTGGTAGACTATCTTCCAAAACAGTTTTCCGAAGATGAGACAGAGGAGCTTGTTGTTAAGATTGTTGCAGAGCTTGATCTTACCTCAAAAAAAGATATTGGCAAACTTATGAAAGAAGTTCTCGGAAGGTATGGAGCGCATGTCGATGGCCGGACAGTATTAACACTTGCTCAAAAAACACTGCAATAATAGTGATTGAGAATGAATGTGTTATCAGTCTTTTTGAGAGATACTGATAAACGTGACCTCTGGTCGACACAGAAACCGAAACGGTAATAACTTAAACGCGCTTAATCCTCTGCTTACATAACAGGGTATGTCATTAAGCGTGACAAAACCCGATGCATGCTTCCCCGGTAATATCGAATGAGTAACCATAGCACCTATAAACGGAAGACATATTTGCCCCCCGTGTGTGTGACCTGAAAGTGCAAGATCAATGAGTGTGTTTGGCGCGAACATCACAGGGTCGGGAGTGTGTGAAAGAAGTATGTTAAATCTCTGTGCATTAATATCCTGGCATGCTTTTTTTATGTCACTTCTGCCCGCATAATAATCATCAATGCCCGCTATAGATATATTGAGCTCATCAATAGTAATATGAGAATTATGCAACAAGTGGCAGTTGTTTTCATGCAGTGTACGTGAAAACAACTCCAGATCTTTTCTTATTACAGAACGTTTGCTCTCTCTGCGTAAAATAACCCCGAGAGCATGATGGAACGTGTATGAATAGTGATCGTGATTTCCCAGCACATAGTATTTCCCGTAAGTAGGATTAAACATATTTAATCCTTTAATAAGACTGTGGAGACCTTCCATTTCATCTATTGAGTCACCAGTTATGAGCACCAAGTCGTATTGCTGTAGAGATACCTTGCGAAGTACATTTATTTTCCAGGGATCTTTCTTCTTGAAATGAAGATCTGAAAGATGAAGAATAGTAAAAGTCTTTTTCGGGAGGTGCTTTGTTGTTTGTATGCTAACGTGTTCTATTTTTACTCTTTTTGGCTCAATAAATACTGACCATAAAGCAATGCAAATGCAAATTGTTAAAAGACATATAAAAAAAGTTGTCATATGTTCTCCAAAAAGTGGTTACGACAAGAGGACTGAGGAGATATGCTTACCGTGAGCGGTTGCTCTTTATAGGAAACTCGAAAAAAAGCATTCTAAAATCTTGCATTGCTGATGAGCCTCTCTTCTGGTCATATTTTACATCCGATAATTCGCGCAGGAAATTCATTTGGCTTACGGGACTTACTTTAAGCGGATGCCTTAATGCGTCACGACTTAATATGTCATGTAAATGTTGCTTTTGCTTATTATAAAATTTGTTAGGTATTTTTGCATCAGGTTTTGATCCAAAATAATAGAGTTGGTATGTTGTACGCCATTTCCAGAAAGCAATAGTCTTTAGCATAGAGTATTCTTTGTCTAGAAACACGCTTTTATACATATTGATCGCTTTTTCTCTCTGCCCTAAAGCATAGGTGCAGTCGGCCATTCGTATCCGTGCCGCATCGATTTTATTTTGATCAGTCGTCATTGGGATGATCTTCTGAAAAAGATCAAGTGCCTCAGCATAATTTCTTCTTTCATAGTTGTTTTCAGCGATACGGAACTTTACTTCGGCTTTTGTCATTGTTTGTGCAAAAAGAGGGAACGAAACACATGTCATTGCAGTCAATATAAGAGCAAATATTGTAAGGGTACGCTTTTTCATAATAGGGGTAAAGTATATCCTTTTAGATATAAAGTAAAGAAGATTTTGACAATGACCTTAGTTTGTCTACAATATAAATAAGAGGTGCAATATGTATTGTAAAGTTATTGGTATGGCATTTATTATCTTAAGTCTTTGCGTAACGGTACATGCAGATATTGAGCTTACATCAGGCGAGCAGGACGGTTTTGTAAATGAAAAAGAATATAATCGCAATGGGCGAACCGTACTTGTTGGTAAAAGAGATTTTGTTGGGGTATTTGAGTTTCATCTTACTCAAAAAATACCGGTAAAGAAAGCAACGCTTGTCCTAACAGTTTCTACCGTCAAGGTGCCCGGAGAGTTTATTGTATACCATTTGCTTTCATTTAATAATGGAAGAGCAGAGGTGCAAGATTATTTTTCTCCCGGTGACGTTGTGAAAAAGATATATGTTGATAGTCCAAAGACGGTGAGAATCGATGTTACCCGAGAAGTGAATCAAGATATTCAAGGTCCGGGAGAATTTACCAGCTATAAAGTCGCAACAGAAAGTAATGGAGAAATACTTTTTCAGGGATTTGATTCAGGGGTAGATTATGCAAAAATCGAGACAATCCCCTAAATTGAGCGTATATCTACCCCTGAATCATGAGCTGAAAGATAATTTCTACTTCTTTTTCATAGTAGCGGTAATTAATAATATAGTGAGTTATGGTGTATAGAGAAATTATTTATATGCCCCTCTAAGAAGAATCTAAAATAACCTGCCCTTTTTTATCGTTTTAAGCATTGGAGTATGTATAGATCCGTTTGATGCAAGAATATCTTTATTGTAACAGGAATAATCATTCCCTTTATAGTCGGTAATACGAGCCCCAGCTTCCTGCGCAATAAGAAATCCTGCGGCAGTGTCCCACGGATTAAGATTCAGCTCCCAAAACCCGTCAAGTCGACCGCAGGCAACATAACACAGGTTAAGTGCCGCGGATCCGTCACGACGTATTCCCTGGCAGGATAAGAGAAAATTTTTAAATATTTTAATAACCTTTGAATGGTTTTTCCTAATCACGTATGGAAAACCAGTTACCAATAGTGCCCGTTCAATATGTTTTATATGTGACACCTGTATCTTTTTATTGTTGAGATATGCCCCGTGACCGGATTCAGCATAAAAGTATTCTTCCATAACGGGGTTGTAGACAAGACCTAAAATTATTTTGTTTTTGTATTCGAGGGCTATAGAGACACAATAGACAGGATAGGCGTGAGCATAGTTTGTTGTGCCGTCTAAGGGATCAATTATCCATTTGTAAGGAGAGCCAGTTATGCGCCCGCCGCCTTCTTCTGCTAAAATATCGTGATCAGGAAATGCTTTGGTAAGTATTTGTACGATTATTTTCTCTGACTGCTTGTCAATATCAGTAACAAGGTCAATTCTGCCCTTATACTGGATATGTTTAGGTTTGAGAGCGTTCTTTTTGAGTATCGCTCCTGCTTTTTGAGCAGCTAAAAACGCTGTTTTTTTAAAAATAGGTTTCATGTATTACCTTTCCATTGCCATATTTTAATGAGGCACAATTTATTTGTAAAGGTAAAACAGTTGATATCAACGATTCCGCAACAATACGCATAAGGTATGATTTTAAGCTTAATTAGAGGTTTTTAAACAAAGGGTCATATTCGCGAAAGGATTTCGCTTAAAAAATTGGATTACAAAAGACGATTATATCTACC